>Ga0265293_10005526_pt1 | contig 21023 bp, 14 predicted proteins | sample Munlanlewell138R_FD_192505 | JGI IMG/M metagenome (GOLD analysis project Ga0265293, IMG submission 192505) | Leachate microbial communities from a municipal landfill in Southern Ontario, Canada - Leachate well 138R | ecosystem: Engineered > Solid waste > Landfill > Unclassified | place: Canada... | reverse complement strand
CATACCTGCAGACAAAAATGGCATAAGCGAACCTAAATATATCCCTTTGAAGACATTAAAAGGTTTGACTTTATAAACTTTAGCCATATCCAGAAGTTTCCTATCAGTATTCTTGATACCTTTTACTACATTATCATATATTGGAGGAAAACACATAATAAGATTTACAACTAAAGGAGCTAGGTTATAACTGAACCAGATAATTGCTAGTATTATAAAGCTCATTACTGGTGTAGATCGGACAATTGTGATAAAAGGAGATATTAAAATTTCAACTGTTCTATTCAAACCAGCTATAATTCCTAAAATAAAAGCTAATGCCGCTGCTACTAAAAATCCTGAAATTATCCTTAATAGAGAATAAAGCATGGCATAATAAAAAGAACTGTCAGACATAAGCCTTGCCAAAGTAGTAATAGTAACATAAGGAGATGGCATTAGAAGTTCTTTATTTATAACCATCGAAAGAATTTGCCATACTATTAGCCATAACATTACAGCAGCAATTTTCAGTAGTTTGCTTTTCATTATTTTATGCTTTCTTCACCTTTTTTTTCTTTTCGCGTACAATTCCATCATCAACCGGTATTTCCTCTGGAGGCATGAGAAGTACTTCAGGATTTTGAAGTATTTTAGAGAAAAGTCTCATTGTTGATGCATAATAATATCCATCACAAATTCTCTCATCAACTACCATTTTTAAACTTATTATCCTCTTTTTAATTAATTCGCCTTCATCAGATCCCTGGTACTGATACTCTTTTTTCCCCATAGCGAGAAAAACAGATGTTGTTCCGAAGTTATATAAGTGATGATATACAGCCTTAATACCTAATGAACCCATATTTGTTAGATATCCGCTGCAGTGAAATGGAGAAAAATCAATAATTTTTTTTGACATCAAACCTTTTCTGTCCATCCACATCAGAGTATTAACTACTGCTTTAATAAGCCATGTAGGCATATGCCCTACAACTTTAGCAAATTTATCAGTATCGTTTTCAGAATTAGTTTCTTTGTTCATATTAACCTGCTCGTTAACTATATCAACTATATCCTTGAGTGTTGATTCAGGAGCAAATATAGGCTTAATATTAGTTTCTTCTCCATCATCTGTCATACTTCTTTTTATAGACATAGAAATTGCTATTTCTTTTCTCGCATAAATTTTGCTGCCACATACAAATCTGTTTATTCTAGGTCTAAGAGCAAATAACCTAACTAAGGTAGCAATAAAAATGTGATATAGCTTTAATCCAGGAATATCTTCCTGATGCTTTCTTATAAATGCATCTAGAAGGTCTACATCAGCTACATCCTCGAAAAAAATCTGGCTGTCATCACGTTTCTTCATGATGTATGGTATTAGAAGAAAAAATGTGTCAACATTTCTTAATTTATATCCATCATATCTGTCACCTATTCTTCTTTTCATACTTCGTCCCCCTATAGTTATTTTATATTGTACCATAATTGAATGTAATTAAGAATAAATATGTATGATACTTTTGGCACAGGTATTCATTTATGATATAATTCGCAAGTAAAAGAAATTGTTCAGTTTTATTATATTTCTAAAGGAGAATTACTTGACAAAAAATATAGCTCGAAAATTCCTATTCTTTGATAATTGGACATATGAGTCTTTATCAGGCTTTACTAGAAAAACGCACAAACCCGTAAAATTCTACAATAACCCTGTTTTTGTTGCAAACAACAACCCATATGAATATAACAGCTGTTCATATAGTACAGTTGCTTATGATTATGATGAAAAAATTTTTAAAATGTGGTATGGAACATCGAATCTTTACAAAACTGATGAAGAGGCTATTAAATACCTATGTTATGCAACATCTTCAGATGGAATAAAATGGGATAGGCCAAATCTTGATGTAATAGATGGTACTAATGTTGTTATGGATAAAGATATGTATCCTATGGGTACAAGTGTAATAATTGATAAAGAAGATATTAATATGCCATATAAGCTTATTATGAGGCCCAAAAATATACCTGCCATAACGACATGTTTTTCAAAAGACGGTATACACTGGGATAAAAAAAATATTAACATTGTTATTAACGCTGATAGCGATTGTAAAATAGGATTATACAAAAATCCAGTTGAAAAAACATATTACGCTTTATTTAGAAATATCAAGGGACAGAGAAAAAACTATATTTCTTCAAGTAAAGATTTCATAAATTGGGACTTTCCAAAACTTATACTTGAACCTGATATATCTGAAGGATGCCAAACCCAGATATATGGAACACAAGCATCTTCTTATGGTAATTATGTAATCGGATTGTCCCCTTTGTATAATACAGTCGAAACAGATATGAACTGGGCTAAAATGGAAGGTACCATGGACATATCAGCAGCATTTAGTAAAGGATCATATAATTGGAGATGGCTTAATCCTAAAGATCGGTTTATCTCACTTAAAGACGAGAAAACCAGCGAATGTGGGATGATACATCCGCTAACATCACTTATATATCTTCCAGAAAAAATCAGAATGTATTATGCAGCATCAGATTTCAGTCATGGGAATACTCATCTTATTACTCAAAAACCTCAGTATATTAATTTTGCCGAACTCAGACCGGATGGATTTACATCTATTGCATGTGATGAAGCAGGATACCTTCTAACCCGTCCATTTAGCGTTTCCTCGTCACAGTTGTATATCAATGCTAACTGCAATAAAGGTACTCTTAGAGCAAGTATAAGAGATGCTTATACAAATCAGCCAATTGAAGGGTTTAATTTTAAAGACTGTATAGCTATAAACACTGATGAAATTTATCATCAAATCGAATGGAAAAATAATGAAGGTGTCAACAGATTTGACAATAGACCTATACGCCTTGCTATTGAATGTAAAAATGTTGAAATATTTTCTATTACATTTCCAAATAATAATGATGTTAAAAAATATTGGGAGTTTGACGAAATTACATGTGTCAATCCCAAAAAGGATATTTCAGAAGATGACTACTTTATGAAAATCTAAATATTTCCTTCATCGTGATTGTACACCTTGACAATGCATTTATTTATAAATAAAATCTAATGAATGATTGTTCTGAGTAAAAATACCAGAACACATAGGAGAAGTTAATGTTAAAAGTGGTAAAATTTGGAGGATCAAGTCTTGCAGACCCTTCACAAGTAAAAAAAGTATTTGATATTGTTACATCTGACCCTTCAAGAAAATTTGTGGTAGTTTCAGCACCTGGCAAAAGATATCCACAAGATACTAAGGTAACTGATATGTTAATAAAACTTGCGGAAAAATCATTGGCAAATGATGATATTAATAATCAGTTAAATCTAATTGTACAAAGGTTTAAGGATATATCCGAAGGTTTAGGTATGCCTGATCAAATTATTCAAATAATAAGAGCAGATTTAATTGACAGAGTCAATTATGATAAATCTGTAAAAGAAAGATATCTTGATAACTTAAAGGCAGCAGGAGAAGATAATTGTGCAAAATTAGTTGCAGAGTATATAAATTTCAAAGGTCATAAAGCTACCTATGTCAGCCCTAAAGATGCTGGCCTTCTTCTCACGTCAGAATTTGGTAATGCACAGATACTTCCTGTATCATATGAAAATCTTAAAATACTGAATGATTACGAAGGAATTGTAATTTTCCCTGGTTTTTTTGGTTATTCTGTAAATCATGAAGTTGTAACATTGCCAAGAGGAGGTTCAGATGTTACAGGATCTATTCTTTCAGCAGCACTTGATTGCGATCTTTATGAGAACTTTACTGATGTAGACTATATATACACGGTAAACCCAAATATTGTTAAAAATCCATTACCTATAGATCATCTTACATTTAAAGAAATGCGTGAGCTCTCATATGCAGGATTCAGCGTTTTCCATGAGGAAGCATTAGCACCAGTTTATTACAAATTTACTCATGTAAATATCAAAAATACCAATAACCCATCTGCTCCTGGTACTATGATACACCGAGAAGTAAATGAAAACAGAAAACACAGAATAACTGGTATAAGCGGTGATAAAGGTTTTTCAACTATAAGCGTAAGAAAATATCTTATGAACCGTGAAATAGGTTTTGGAAGAAAAATTCTAGAAATGCTTGAAGATGAAATGATACCATATGAGCATTCTCCTTCAGGTATTGATGATATCTCAATAATAGTAAGATCAAAATACCTTAACGAGCAGATTGAAGACAGGCTGATTTGCAGAATTAGAAATGAACTAAAAGCTGAGGAAGTTTCAATCATACATCATCAAGCTCTGGTAATGATAGTAGGTGAAAAATGTGTAGATGATTCCCATACTCTTCATTTGTGTTCAGAGGCGCTTTCTGAAGAAAACATAGTTATAAAAATGCTAAATCAGGGTTCCTCAAAATTAAGCATTATGGTAGGTATTGATGAAATCGATTTTGAAAAAGCTATACAGTGCCTTTATAAGAAATTTTTTAATTAATGAGTAAAAAAAACCTCATTAATTTAATTATATATTGATTTATAATTTTTAGGATATTAAAGCGAGAATCCTCAGTAATTCAATTTCCTATGTAGTAACTATAATAAAAGGTCATTAGTAAATGACCTTTTTTATATGATTTTTTTAAGTTTCAACTATAATATAATAAAATATATCAAGTATTCGAATTATTTAATAATATTCTTTTTTCTATATTCAGACCAGACGTTCTCAAACCAGTTATCTTCAGTTGGAATTGGTCTTACTTCACTCCATTCATATTTTACAGATAAGTCTTCTTTGTCAAATGATACAGAACATGCTTTTTTCATTAATTGCTGATCATCAAGGGTAAATCTAAAAATTTCAGGCAGATTTTCCATTGGCAGAGATCCTTTGTCATCTCTAACTAAATATGACCCTCTTGATCTTCCACCTTTTTCAATATATTCCTTAATTGCACAAAGATATACATATTGTGTTATAAGAATATCCCTATTCCTAAATGCATCTGGAATTTCAGAGGTATTATTGATTTTTGTTACACTTTCAAAGGATTTCAACTCCTGCAAACTTGTATTTACAGCTTCTGAAACTTCCTTTAATGAGCGTATGTGAGCACCTGATTTTGTCATTAGCTTCTGATAGCGTTTTCTTAAGTCTAATATATTAGAATCTGACTTTTTATCTATAAGCTTTTCTGTCAATTCATAGCAACCATTGATTTCATCTTTCCAATTGATTATGAATTCCTCAGATGATGACGGGTTATCAGTATAATTCTGAGAAATATACTGAGCAGCTCTGAAGGATGATACCTGAGTAGAATTCAAAGCACTGCCTCCTGGTCTGTAAACTCCAAAAGTACCATTAACTTCACCCACTGGGAATAGATGCTTTATGTTGCTCTCATACCAGATATTACCCATAAGTCCACCATTGTTATGTTGAGCGCAGACTGCAATCTCAAGATTTTCTGAATACAAATCAATACCATTGTTCTGATAAAGTTCAATAGCTGGCTTGTTCATGTGTTCAAGTCTTTCAATCGGGGTGCTTTGAAAAGCATTGGAATTCTTAAGATATGTATATGATTCCTCATTAAGCAAATCAAAACTGAAATGTTTCGGATTTCTTCTAAAATCCATAAATACTCTTCTTCCCTTTATTGCAGTTTCATTAAACACTAAAATATCGATAATGGATGAACCTATATTTTCAATCTTTCTTGGGTCAAACGGCCACTGATACCCCTTAAGAAATATACAGTCAAATAATTTTCCTTTGTCTATAAAGTACTCATCAAGAAATTCTTTTTCATCATTTCCCTCTTGATCTGTAGAAATATATCTTGGAATTACCTGCTGATATGTTCCTGACAGATTCCATCTGAATTTTATTGAAGCAATACCATATTGAGATTCAGTTAAATTGATGCCTTTAGCACCTGCTTCAAATGCAATGCCTGTTGAACCTGTATGGCTTATAGGATAAACACTTGTATCATATATACCTGCAGGACCGCCAGTAGCATAAACAATATTTGTACAATTAAAAATTGTAATTCCAAAATTATCCTGATCTGTTTTTGAATTGTTAATTGTAATTAATCCACATGCTGAACCATCTTTTTGTAGAATTTTAATTACATAATAGCCATCAAAAATCATTATGCCTTTACTTTCGATTTGTTTTTCAAGTTTTTCGGTCATAAATTTTGAAGTTAATGGGCCTGCAGATGTTGCTCTCTGTCTTGGATCATGATCAGTCTTATATCCCACATATTCGCCGTATTTATTATGAGGAAATGGAACTCCTATAGAAGCAAGTTTATAGAACCCTTTTGCTGATAAAGCGGCTTCAGTCAGTGCAATATCTCCATGCATACTTCCTCCTGCAAAAAGTGTTTTCGCCATCTCGTGAACTGAATCATCGCTATCTCCAGCTAATGTAAGCTTGTAGTATGTCTGTTTATCTGATCCGGTATTTCTTGAAGTACCCATATTTCTTCCTTCAGTAACAATACATATATCCTTCTGACCCAGATCATATAAACTGTCTGCAGCATTGAAGCCAGCAGCTCCAGTTCCTACAATTACCGTATTTACAGTAATAAAATCATATTCTTTATTATTAATTTTAATAGTGCTTCTATTCATGCTAACCTCCGATTATAGTCTTTGGATGTGAAATCCACCATCAACATTTATTACTTCTCCTGTAGAATATGCAAATTTACCTGATACGAATGCAGATACTACATTTGCTATGTCTTCTGGATATCCCCATCTTTTTATAGGGCAGATGCCCTCTGCAATCAATTTGTCGTATTTTGCTCTGACAACTTCAGTCATTGGAGTATATATTATACCAGGCCTTATTTCATATACATTAATCCCATGTTCTGCTAACCTGTCTGCAAAGAGCTTGGTTACCATACTGACACCTGCTTTCGATATGCAATATTCTCCTCTTGAGGTAGAACTTGTATATGCGGACATTGAGCTTATGTTTACAATTTTCGGATTGCAATCTTCAAATTTGTCTTTAAGCCTAATCATTTCATTAGCGACAGTCTGAGTTAAAAAGAATGTTCCTTTGAGATTTATTCCTAATACAAAATCAAAGCTCTCCTCTGTTGTTTCAAGAATATCGAGCCTTACCTTAGGACCTACTCCAGCATTATTTACCAACACATCAATTCTACCGAAATGGTTTACTACAGATTCAACAAATTGTTTTCTGCTTTCATCTTTGGAAAGATCTCCCTGAAAATAAAGAACATCAGCTCCTGTTTTAATAATTCGGTCTACATTATCTTTTACATCTTCCTGTGCAAACACATCCAATATCGCAATATCATATCCCTCAGTTGCAAGTTGATATGCTATACCATTTCCAATTCCACGCGCTGCTCCAGTTATTAATGCTGTTTTTTTCATATTATTCCTCCATTTTTACTTATTTACTACTTGTTTATATAATGGCAAATATACCTTAGTATCTCTAACTACACATCCTGGTGTGCTTCCTGCTCTCATAAGTTCTGTACATTTACCACAACAAATGCATGATTTATTTGCTATCATCTGATTACCCGTAAATATATCATTTGCAAAATCAGGATAAGCCAGAGCCTCTCTACCGAAGCCTATTATATCAGCCATTTCATTCTTTTTTATATAAGCTGCTACATAAGGAGCAAATTGTCTTAACCAGGTATAACCTGTTCCCATGATTATCATTTGAGGAACTTCTTTTTTAATAACCGCTGCACCGTTTATTAGTCTCGCTACTCCTTCCAAAGGATGTTCAATCGGAAGATATTCTCCATTATCAAAAGGTCTGTTTACATGAGGATTGTAGTATGGGGTTCCCATTGTTACATTAATAAGTCTTACTCCTCTTTTATATAATAGCTTAGCTAATTTTATAGGTTCGGAATAATCTGGTTCAAGATAATTTAGCTTATCAACACCGAATCCATATGGATATGGAATAGAATCAAAAATATTCAGTCTAGTTGATATAATAAAATCATCATCATTTACAGTATTTTTAATTTTATCTATACAATTTAACAGAAATCTAGTTCTTCCCTCAAAATCTCCACCATATTTCCCTTTTCGTGTAAAAGCGCCTAATAGTCCTGAGTTAAGATATCTGTGACAAGCTTTCATGTCTACCCCGTCAAATCCGGCTTCGTATGCAAGTCTTGCACTGTATGCAAAATCATTTTCTAATTGCTCGAGTTGCACATCAGTTATAATGTTTAGCTCACTCAATCTTTGATGTCTGTCCAAAATATCATTTTTGGATTCTAAAATGGGTTCAGGTTTATCTTTTGGTCTTGAAAAACGACCTGAATGTGTTAATTGCATTATAACTATGCACTCAGGTGCTTTTGTTTTAATCATTTGTCTTATATTTTTAAATTTTTCAAGATTTTTCTCTGTTATCATTAATTGTCTAGGGTTAGCTTTACCGCTGTAATGTACAGCTGTAGCTTCAAACCATATCAATCCTGATCCACCATCTGCGAATCTTTCATATCTTCTTATAGTAAGATCAGAACCTGAACCGTCTTTTTCACTATCACAACCTTCCATCGGATGTATTCCAAGAGAATTCACTACTACCTTGTTCCCAATTTTTACTTGTTTCTTCAAAACTGAAAGATCATCACTAAAGCCAATATTAATACCATTCTCTTTACAGAATTGCTCTATTTCCTGTCTTGACTTAAAATTAAATTTTGAATATTCCATAATACCTTCCTTTACCAATAAAATACCTTCATAGGTATGTATTAATTTTACTTTATAACTTTATAATAAACAACATTAAACACTTAACAAATGCCTGATTCTAGAAGTCGTTTAAGTTTCGAAACACCTGTAATCCTGTTGTTTATGTCAACATTATTCTTTTTTAAAATATTTATTGCTTTTTTATATTGTTTTTTTTCAATTTCCCATTCGAGTTCATAATCGATATTACTATTATACTTATTCAAATCTATTTGCATATCTGGCATTTTTAAATCAAGTGTCACATGACCTCTTATAGTTTTTAAAGTTCCTTTGTATTCAGCCTTAATTTTATTATCGTTCTTCAATCCCAAATAGTCATATAAACAGTTAGGGTTATTGTTAATAATAATATAATCTGTTTCTGATATATCCATTGAATACTCTGTTTTGTCTTTGAGTGCTTTTAACTCTTTAGTATTATTACTTTCTTTATACTGAATAAAGAATCTATCATTAATTTTTCTTATTCTTACACATAAATTATCATTTAGCTTATAGTAGTGGTTAGTTTGCGAATATATATTATGTGCTTTGGAGAAGAAAGTGTTATATTCGTCCTTAGTGATCATTACTTTCAATTCTGTCTCTGTGCTTTTATTAATATTTATCATTTTCCTCTTCCTAAAAACTTAGTTCTTATTATTATAACAGATTAAGGTCAATATGCGAATTAGTCTTAAAAAAGTATATAATTTTACTTTCAACCTTAATTCCCATTATTTCTTCAACTGCTTTGCTATATATTTCCAACTGATTTAAATACATCAATGCATGTTCTTTTTCATTGCCTTGTTTTACATTATCAGTCTTATAATCAATAATAACCGCATGATTATCTTTAATACATAGACAATCTATAACACCTTGGAGAAGAATAGAATGCTCCTTTTCATAAGTTTGTCCTGTAATTAAAGATATATAACTTGTATTTACAGGCATGAAAAAAACTCTTTCTTTGAATACTTTATCAGCTTGACATATTATTGTGTAAACTGGACTTGAAATAAATGCTTTAATGTACTCAAATATTTCCTCATCATTTATCTTTAACCTTATAAAATCAACATACTTACGTTCATTCAATTTTTTAAGTTCAATAGATGCCATAATCTTATGCATCATTGTGCCTTTTTCTGCAGCATTTTGTTTACTGCCTGATTTATTTAAAAATTCAGGTCTTTTCTTGATAGTAGTTTTGTATTGATTATAAAATTCTTCTATATCATAATTCTTGCTCTTATATTTAGCTAGTTCCGTTACAGAGACTTTCCTATTAAGAGTTGTTTCTTCAATGTAAGGATACTCATATCCCAAACGAGCCATTATATCTTGAAAGTATGCTGTTTTATCAAAATTTTCTTCTTTCTTTATCTGCTTTTTACTTTCTGATATATAAGAAGATATCACTGAACTAAATTCAGATGCTTTTATAATATTCTGTATTGAATTATCAGAATTTGGTAATATCCAGTCAAAATAATTTTTTGCATCATCAACTATTAGTACATCTTTTTTATCTGGTTCTTTACCTACCATTATCAATTTTTCTTTTGCTCTTGTAAGTGCAACATAAAGTATTCTCATTTCTTCTGATAAATTCTGCCTTTTAATACTTAAAGATAATGCATTTTTAGTTATATGCTTGTGATATGTTTTGTTAATGTCACTAATATATTCAATTCCAAAACCTAAATCCCTGTCGATAAGCAATCTGTTTTTTGTTTCTTCAATGTTAAATTTCCTTGAACAGCCTGCTAGTATTACAACTGGAAACTCTAATCCTTTGCTTTTATGAATACTCATTACATTAACTGAATCTAAAGATTGTGTTTTTAAAATTTCCGATATAATATCTTTATCTTTCTTTTTTTTACTTTTAATAAAATTAAGAAAACCGCTTACATCATTAATTCCTTTCTTATGACATTCAACCGCTAGCGCATATAATCTTTTAAGAAGTTCCTGGTTTTCAGATACATAATAGAATCCTGATTTTGTCATAGCATAAAATAGAATTTTTTCAAGTGTATTTACTTTTGCGAAATTTCTTATAGCTGTTAGGTCATCTATTAACCTTTTTATCTTGCATTCAAGTAATTCATTGTTTTCTAGCAGCTTATTCTCTTTGTAATTTATTAAATCATTATACAAACCATACCTGCTTTTTTTTATTTTAGTAATTTCTTTCTCATTGAATGCATAAACTTTATTTTTCATAACCTGAGCAAGATAAATATCCTGATAAGGATTGTCAGTCACATTCAACAAAGCATAGACATCAGATATGCTCTTATCGTTCATGTACTCTACACTTTGGTCAGAATATGCTAAAATACCACACTTATTTAGTATTTCACAGTATTTTTTTGCATATGGGTTAACTGATCGTAACAGTATTACTATATCAGAATATCTTATTGCTCTAGTATCCTTTTTATTACTGTCAAATATGGTTATACCACTATTTATCAGCTGTTTTATCTCCTGGACAATAACAAATGCTTCTACTTCGATTTCAGTCATTGTAGGGAATTCATTATACAAATCTTTACTATACTCATACTTCAAAATTTTTGGTGAATACAAATCCTTTACAGAATCATTATTAACATATTCCGAACCGCATCTAAGCTCTTCTTCTTCTGTGTATTCCACTTCCCCAAGATTGTTATCCATTATATTCGAGAATATTGAATTAACATATTCCAATATTGTGTTTCTGCTTCTGAAATTATAACTCAAATTTAATTTCATACCTTTTTCACTGGACTTTGCATACTCTACTGCTTTATTTTTAAAAATTGCAGTCTGAGCATTTCTGAATCTATATATGCTTTGCTTTAAATCACCAACAGCGAATACATTACCTTCTCTTCTTATCTGATTTATTATCTCTTCCTGAATATAGTTAAAGTCTTGATATTCATCAATTAAAATATGCTTGAATTTATCTCTGTACAGTTCATAAGCTCCTGATTTTAAGCATTTCAGAGCCATATGCTCCATATCTGAATAATCAATTACTTTTGCTTTACACTTCTTTTCAGAATATATTTTATCAACACATAAGAGCGTACCTGTGAATTCTTTTAAAATAGGATACATTTTTTCGCAATCTTTTTTAATATTTTCAGTATCATCATAAATTTGAGAGGTTATGTCAGTTATTGAATTCTTAAATGCTTTTCTATATTCTTTTATTGCATCCACATATTCCTCATTGAAATCTTTCTTTTTTCTGGGTAAAGATATGTATTTTAAATCATAAAAGTATTCTTTTAAACCATCCCAATTGAGTGTTTCTATAAAATTATATATATTTTTGATTATGTCAAAATCCTGATTAAGCATATCCTCATAGTGACAATACTCTACAGTACCAGATAGTATACTACTTATTTTATTTATATATATTTCACATGAGTTTAGTTTTCTTAATATATGTTTTTTAATCTCAACCCCATACTTGGAATTAAATATTAATTTATCTTTAATAACTGACTCTTCAGTTTTTTTTGTAAGCCATTGTTCATAATCTGGGTAACTTTTTACTGTTTTTAGTATCGATATGATTAAAGATGACAGAGTATCAAGATTTTTCCCATATCCCAATGTTGATAAAAGCCTCAGAAAATTTTCCTCTTTATTCTGTAATTTATTTTTATAAACACTAGTAATTGCATCTTCTAGATAATTATCTGCAATAGTTTCATCAACTACGGAAAAGTTTGGATCTATATTGATAAGATTAGCGTTATTTCTAATTACTTCGCTACAAAAAGAATGTAATGTCGATATCGTTGCTCTTGAAATATTGCGATATTGCTTTTTCAGATGTTCATTTTCTGGAATTTGAAGGATTTTTTCTTTTAGAGCTTTTCTGACTCTTTCTTTAATTTCACCTGCTGCAGCATTAGTAAATGTAGTTACAAGAAGGTTTTCGCATTCAGTACCCAATTCATCATCTGACAATATACTGATAATCCTTTCAATAAGAGTTGCAGTTTTCCCACTGCCTGCTGCTGCTGAAACTAATATATCTGTATTTCTTAATGAAATAGCTTGTTGCTGCTGTTCCGTCCATTTTACCATTCTATTTCATCATCCTTTCTTGGAGAAATAACTCTATATCTACCTTTTGAACTATCAAAACCACATAAGTTCTTATACTCACAGTATTTACAAGCTGGTTCCCTGTTATCATTAAGAGGATAAACTTCAAAATTTCCTTCTTTTATTCTTTCACCTGTTCTTATAATTGTTTTTTCCAGACTTGAAAATATCTTCTCAGCGATTTGTTTATCAACTATTTTTCTCTTCTTAATATTTTTTTCATTAACAATATCAAAAAGCGATTGATCTTTATCTTCAAATGAATATCCGCTTAATACCCTTTCATTATCTTTATATGATTCATCTGATGTTTTTGAAATTTCTACATAATCCTCTTTAACAGTCATATAGTACATTCCTGTCAGGTTAGCATTTTTAGCTTTATGATATGCGTAAGCATACAAAGCAAGCTGTATGTCATGTCCTTCTTCAATTTTATATAAATAAGTATCCTTATCTGAAGATTTATAATCAATTATTCTGAAATATTCATCATTATTAATAAAGGTTGAATCAACTCTGTCAATCTTTCCAGTTATTTTAATTTTCACATTTTCATTTTCAATTATCACAGCAGGAAGCTGCTGTCCATCATTAAATTCTGCTTCAAAATACCTAGGTTTCAATTTTTCATCTTTTAAAATATCAAGTGAAACCTTAACTGTTTCTGCTGTCTGCAGAACAGCTCTTTTCTTCACATACTCTAAAATCGAATCTCTTCTGTAGATATTATTTATTCTGCTAATACTTTCTGCAGATTCTTCACATATTGCATAAATTTCATCGTAATTATACTCTTTCTCATAATTGCATACCTTATTCATTACATCAAATAAAACTATATGCTTTAATGTTCCAAGATTTTTTGAAAAATATTCGAATTCTGACCTTTCATCAAGTTTCAATCCATATGCCATTAAGAAACTATATGGACATTTCATATATCTTTCGAGCATAGTTGCAGTGATAGTTATCTCCTGGTTAAATATTAAATCAGACATTTCTTTGTTAGTTAGTCCACTTGCATCTTCTAAAGAATCAAAGAACTTCTCAAATTCCGTACCAGAACAATATTGATGAATCGACTGCTTATTTGAATACAAGAGGTTAAATCCAGTTTTAAGATTAAAAGCATAGTAACTTTGTGGTATATCTTCCTTAGTTAGTGTATGTATGTTAGTAAAAATATCATAAATCTTTGTAATAATTAAAGCTGGGAAAAGATATCCGCCTTCAGTATTATTTATACAATAACTTAAATAAAGATAATTATTTGGACTTTGTAGTAAAGTGTATGTAATGTATTCCTGTTCATCAATCTTTTCTTTTGGGTTAGAACTTATCTCATACCCGTTTTCTTTAAGTAAATCATAATCAGAATCATTTAAAAGATTATTATAATTAACAGTCATTGGAAAACTGCCATCATTGGCACCTAAAATGAAAACAGTATCATAATCCACTATATCTGTTCTGGATGAACTAGTAAGAAACACACAGTCCTTTGTCATCGGTGTAACACCTACCGTCTCTTCTAAAAATGCTGTTTTTAATATATTAAGAAAATACTCAGCTGTCTTTTTTTCGTTCTCAGTGATAATAACAAGTTGGTCTAGAATATCTATAAATGAATTGTAGCACTGTTTTGACTGTTCAATTTCGTCATTATTCATGTATAAGCTGAGTTTCTCAATTTTCTCACTTACTTTCATTTTTTCTGTAAGTTGATAAAGATTATTAGCAAATGTTTCAGCAGTACATCCTCCTTTTATGCTATCAAAAAAAAGATCAAGGAATTGTATAACTGACAACCTAAGCTCATTCATTTTGATATCATATGAACTATTTTCATAATCCCAAACTGTATGCCATACAGTTTTTCCTGATATCCCCCATTTCAAAATATAGTTCTCTAACTCAAAAGACTCTTTTTCTGTAAGATTTGAATAAATGCTTTTAAAAAATCTTGTCATATGCTGATAACTATAATCCCATATATAAATATCTAGGATAGATATAATGAAATGTATTAGAGGATTATCAGATATATTCTTTCTTGTATTAACATAAAAAGGAATATCATATTGACTGAATACCGCTTTAGCAATCATCTCATATAAACTAATATCACCTGTTACAAGCAGTATATCTTTGAACCTTATATTCCTACTAGTAACAGCATCCATTATTTTAGCGGCAGTATATTCAACTTCCTCATAAATATCTGTAGCTTTGAATATTGAAATATTTTTTGGTATTACTTTTGAAGATTTAAAATTTGTATTGAACATATTTTCAAAAAGAAATTTTATTTCTTTAGAACTATGTTCCTTTTTATCAAATACTTTATTCTCAAAAAAACTTATATTTAGGTTTTGTGATTCTTCCTTAATTTTGTTGTATGTCAATGTAGGTCTTTTAAATATACTTTTGTCAAAAGCAGCATCCTCAGCATAATTTTTATCCATGCATAATGAAATATTTATTCTTTCAGCTTTAAGCATCAACTGTCTGATTACATCAAATTCATTTGATGTAAATGAGTCAAATCTATCAAACCATATAATACAGTTATCAAAACTGGATTTATTTTTAATATGTTCACACAAGAAGCTGAATGCATCAGATTGATCTGAATAGCCTTTATCAGAAAGTCTATTTAAATATCCTTCAAATATTTTTGAAAGATCAAAAAACTTTCTTCTAGAAATATCTGAAGCATTATCAGCTTCAATTAACTTCATTAAGTCCAAATATGAAATATCATTATTCTTTAAATCTTCTATTGTTTTTTTCATTAAAACTGAAAAGCCTGGGAACCGCCTTGACCTGTTATAATAATCCAGTTTAATATAGTCTTCATTTAATAATGAATAAAGAAGCATTGTCTTTCCAATTTCATTTATTGAGTTGCTTCTTTGAATATATTCTATATCAAAAAGCCTTTGAGTAAGGCGGCTGAATGTCATAACTTCAACACGCATAAACCCTTTATCCATAGCAAGGCGTTCTTCATAATACGATGAGAACTGCTCTGGAATAACAACAATAAGTCTTGATGCCTTACTGTTTTGATTTGCATCATTTATCTGTTCTATAAATTCATCTGTAAGTTTTTTCTTATTTAATCCATAAAAGACTTTAATACTCATTTACAGCTCACATGCTATCATAGCAGCGACTTTTGCATTATTAAGGACAAGTTCGATATTTGCAGAAAGACTCTCTCCTTTTGTTATATCTTTTATGCTTTCAAGAAGAAATGGAGTTATTTCTTTGCCTTTAATACCTTTTAGTTCTGCTTGTGAAATAGCCTTTTTTATCACACTATCAATATATTCCTTATCCATTGAGTATTCAGAAGGTATAGGATTAGCTATTACAACACCACCGTTAAGACCTAATTCCCATTTTGTTCTTAGTATCTGAGCAGCATGAACTGCTCCATTTACTGGATAATCTACTTTATAACCGCTGTCATCTGTATAAAATGCAGGAAATATCTCTGTTTTATAGCCCAAAATAGGAACACCGAGTGTTTCTAAATACTCCAATGTCAAACCTATATCAAGAATACTTTTAACTCCTGCACAAATCACCGCTACTGATGTTTTACCCAGCTCCTGAAGGTCAGCTGATATATCGAATGTATTTTGGGCATTTCTGTGTACACCACCAATTCCGCCTGTGGCAAAAATCTTTATACCTACCAAATGAGCAATTATCATAGTAGCAGCAACAGTTGCTGCTCCATCTTGATTTTGTGCTATAACAGCAGGCATATCTCTTCGTGACATCTTAAGTATACCTTTAGCATTTGCCAGATACTCAATTTCCTCGTGAGTAAGACCGACTTTAATTCTGCCTTTTATTATAGCTATTGTTGCAGGTACAGCTCCATTTTTACGAACTACATCTTCACACATTAATGCAGTTTCAACATTTTTCGGATAAGGCATACCATGACTAATGATTGTAGATTCCAATGCCACTAAAGGCTTGTTCATATCAATTGCCTTTTTCACTTCTTCTGAATAATCAATAAATTTTTTCATCTAATTAATTTCCTTTAACATAGTTAATACTTTATATTTCGAAATATTTTCACTTACTGCACTTTTGCTTGATAAGGTTATATAGCTTAGTATATTTGCTATATTCATTGAATATCTTATATCATAACCATTCATAAATCCATATGCCAAACCTGCTGCATACGCATCCCCTGCACCATTAACAGACTCTATTAATTTTGCTGGAATTGCATTAATATGAATAGCATTTCCTTTCTCATAACCTGTACTACCATTTTTACCCTCAGTTACAAATATTTTATTATTATATAATTCAGACATTTTCTGAGCATTTTCAGTAGTATATGGTACTTCATAAAGGCTTTCAAATTCATTCCTGTTAAGTTTTATTGCATAAACATTATTTAAGTTTTTCCTAAGTTTTATAACTTTTGCTGAAGATACAGCTTCTATAAGTATTTTCTTTTCATGATACTTCTTTATAACATACTCTAGCATTTCTTCACTTAGATTACAGTCAAGAACTATGCATTGCGAATGTTTTATAAACACCTTCAATTTTTCAACATGACTAATTGGTAAGTTCAAAATACCTTCCGAGTCACAAACTGCAGCTTCCATCTCTCCGATATGATCTTCAAGTGAAACATATGCTCCTGTTGCATAATCATTTGATATATAGGAATGAACTAAAGAAATATTTAATTCTTGGCATGATTTTTGCAACATATCTCCAAAATAATCATTTGCATAAGTTGTGATGAATTCGCAGTCAGCTCCAAGTCTTGTAAGATTTTCGCAGATATTTCGTGCTACTCCACCTGCAGTTATGGTTATTTTTCCTATATTTGATTCGTTTTTAATAACATCTTTAACTGCTTTGCCCGTTATGTCAGCATTTATGCCACCTATAACGATTATGTATCCGTTTTCCATATATATGTTCCTCTCAACAATAATATAATATCATAATTAACAGTTAAAATAAACGAAATATAAGATAGAAAAATCTGTATTAATATTGTTTGACATACCATATTTCAAACATTAGAATAAGACTATGGAAACCATATTATTAAGTAACACACCAGAAAAAATTTATTCGGTATATAGCGAAAATATTCTAAATGAATTCTCTTTACACACAAAAATTGATACTTCAAAATGCTATTGCAAAGATTATATCACTATGAATCCATTTGAGTTCAAAGATACAAAGTATATTTTATCCACATGGGGTATGCCTTTTTTTTCCAAAGAGGAAATATCGTTATACTTTCCTTCTTTAGAACACATTTTTTATGCTGCTGGTTCTGTGCAGAATTTCGCACGTCCTTTTATGGATTGTTCTGTTTATGTACATTCTGCTTATATGGCAAATGCAGTACCTGTTGCAGAGTATACAGTCAGTCAGATAATTCTTGCAAATAAATGCTTTTTTCAGAACACATATTACCAGTCTAATGGGATGCTTAATGAAGCCATATCAATAAAAAAACACATAAAAGGCACATACGGATGCAATATAGGGATAATAGGAGCAGGAGCAATTGGAACTAAAGTAATAAATATGCTAAATGAATCATATAATGTAAATATTTTTGTTTATGATCCATTTCTAAATGATAACAAAGCTGAATTGTTAAATGTAAAAAAGGTTAACCTTCATGATATTTTTACAAATTGTAATGTAATATCAAATCATTTAGCAAATAATGAACAAACAAAACAAATGATTGACTACGATTGTTTTAGTCTTATGGGAAGTTATACTACATTTATTAATACTGGAAGAGGAGCTCAGGTTGTTGAGAATGATCTAATCAGAGCATTAATTGAAGATAGTTCAAGATGCGCTGTGCTTGATGTTACTGATCCTGAACCTCCTGTTTCGGAAAGCAAATTATACAAAATACCAAATGTATATTTGACATCTCATATTGCAGGTTCTATGGGAGATGAATTATATCGTATGTCCAAATATATGCTAGAGGAATTTATTTCTACTAAGACCGATCAAAATTTCAAGCATCTTATTACGTATTCAATGCTTAAAACGATGGCATGATTATACATATTTTGAATAAACACTTTTACTGATTTCAATTGACATTTACATATCTTTGGTTTATATTTTTAAGCACGGTCTGATGCTGGTGTGGCTCAGTAGGTAGAGCAGCTGATTCGTAATTAGCAGGCCACCGGTTCAAATCCGGTCACCAGCTCCAAAAAATCCTCATATATATTGAGGATTTTATTTTTGTGTTATTAAATAAAATTAATTAAAATAAATTAGTATAATACAAAACTTTATATATCTAAATTTATCTTCTTCTTCTCTTTTGATTGTTTGTATAAAACAAATCTGTTTCCTATAACCTGAACCACTTCAGCATCAATTGCATCCGCAATATCATGTGCGGCTTCTTGAGCATCGTATTCACAGCTTTTAAGAACACTTGTCTTTACAAGTTCACGTGCCTCCAAAGCTTCTTCATACTGTGTTAAAGTGTTTTTATTTATACCTTCTTTACCCAACTGAATAATTGGTTCAATTTTTTGGGCTAATTTTCTTAAATATGATCTTTGTTTTGTTGTTATCATTTTTACCTCTTATTTAATATATTCAAATTCAAATTCGTCCATTACTACGATATCATCTTCCTGGATTCCAAGTTTCTCAAGTTCCTCTATTACTTTTTTCTCACGAATAAGCCGCTGAAAATAACGTAATGACTCACTATTACTTATATTCGTAGAGTTAACAAGTTTTGTAATCCAATTCCCTTCTACAAAATATTTGTTACCTTCTTTTCTTACAGTGAACAATTCATCATCTTTTTGGGTATATATTGCATAATCTTCAGCTGTAGTCGAGATAACAGTATTTGGTAATTCTGAAAGTAATACTGCACATCTTTTAACTAATTCATCAGTTCCTTTTGTTGTCGCTGCTGAAATTTTTAGTACTTCATAACCCATCTTTACTATTTTTTCTTCTATTTCAAGAACTCTGATTCTTTTTTCTTCTGTGTTGCATAAATCTATCTTATTTAATGCACATATCTGATATCTTTCATATAGATCAGGATTATATTTTTTCAATTCCCTGTTAATAATTTCAAAATCACTAATTGCATCTCTGCCCTCTGATTCAGAAGCATCTACTATATGTACTAGTAATTTAGTTCTTTCAATGTGTTTTAAAAATTCATGTCCTAGACCAGCGCCTTCTGAAGCCCCTTCAATGAGTCCGGGGATATCTGCTACTACAAATTCAGTACTATCAGAAATCCTTACCATTCCTAGGTTTGGTACAAGTGTCGTAAAGTGGTAATCAGCGATTTTTGGCTTTGCAGCTGAAATAACTGATATAAGTGTTGATTTTCCTACAGATGGCATTCCAATAATGCCAACATCCGCTAGTAATTTAAGTTCAAGAAATAAATTTTTTTCTTCTCCTTCTTCTCCAGCTTCGGAAAACTCCGGTGTTTGTCGTGTAGGGGTTGCAAAATGGGTATTACCTCTGCCACCTCTGCCTCCTTTACATATTACCTTTGACATAGAGTCTTTATTTAAATCACTAATCAGTTTCTTTTTATCATCATCCCAAATAAGTGTACCAACAGGAACTCTTATTATGGTATCAACACCAGACTTGCCTGTCATACGTTGTTTCATACCTTTTGCTCCATCTTGAGCAATATATTTACGGTTATACTTAACATCAATAAGCGTACGTATGTTATTATCGGCGACAAAAATGATGTCCCCGCCTTTACCGCCATCGCCTCCGTCAGGTCCGCCAGATGGTTCGTATTTTTCTCTTCTAAATGTACTGGCTCCGTTTCCGCCTTTGCCAGCTTTTACATATATTTTTGCTTCATCTATGAACATAATTAAAAAAAACCGCTTCTCTTTGGAAGCGGGTGTTTTTTTACTGGGTTACGATGCTTACTTTTTTCTTGTCTTTTCCCATACGAGAGAATTGAACCGTTCCACTTGCTTTTGCAAATAAAGTATCGTCTCCGCCGATTCCGACGTTTTCACCTGGGTGAATCTTGGTTCCTCTTTGTC
>Ga0265293_10005525_pt1 | contig 21023 bp, 16 predicted proteins | sample Munlanlewell138R_FD_192505 | JGI IMG/M metagenome (GOLD analysis project Ga0265293, IMG submission 192505) | Leachate microbial communities from a municipal landfill in Southern Ontario, Canada - Leachate well 138R | ecosystem: Engineered > Solid waste > Landfill > Unclassified | place: Canada... | reverse complement strand
CCCTTAAACACGTCCCGAGTCTTTACAGGCTCGGGATTTTGTGTTTAAGGGCGGCATAGCCGCATACCACTACGAACACCCACCCAAACCCTCCCTAACCGTAGGGAGGGCTTAGCTGGCGCAAAACGAACCCCGAACCCTAACAGGTCCGGGGTTTTTCGTTTACGGGCAGCATAGCCACACCCACACCACGAAAGCACCCTCTACCTTCAAACACACTTTACCTTCAATGTAGCGCGCCAAAACTGCGCCAAACTGCGCTATTTGACAAGGATGTCGGATATAGGGTGGGGCTTAGCTGGTGAAAGGGAACCTTTTTTAAAGGTAATGAGTAGGGAGAAATGTCTGGGCTTTGTAAGTTGCTGGTTGTTGGTTAATTACAAGAAAAACGCTTTTTTCGTTACTTACTACCCTTCGTAGAAAACACGGAAAAACGGCCTTTTGTTCTAAGGGTAGTAAGTGCCACAAGTTGGCGTAATGCTGCAAATTGTTGTATATCTGTAGATTAACGTCTGTGCTGGGAAATCGTTACTTACTACCCTTCGTGGGAACCGCGGAAAAACGGCCTTTTGTTCTAAGGGTAGTAAGTGCCACAAGTTGGCGTAATGCTGCAAATTGTTGTATATCTGTAGGTTAATGTCTGTGCTGGGAAATCGTTACTTACTACCCTTCGTAGAAACCGCGGAAAAACGGCCTTTTGCTCTAAGGGTAGTAAGTGCCACATGTTGGCGTAGCACTGCAACAGGCAGGAAGATAGCATGTTAACTCCTCGGTCTAGAACCGGCTACTCACCACCCTTCCTGGGAGGCGTGGAAAGGGCGGAAAGGGCAGAAAGCAGCCGGGGTTTTTAAATATCAGAATAATTGGATAAATTTACAACTTCATTTTTTGAGGAAGCAAGTAGAGTGTTCACAGCAGCAAATTCCGGAAATGGGTAAGAAGAAGATCACCAAAGACACCGTAGTAGAGAAACTACGCAATTACAATTTTTCATTTAAGCCGGTTTTATGGTCGTGTATGAAGGATTATTCCAAGGAAAAATTCTTAAAAGACTTAATGGCCGGTATCATCGTAGGTATTGTGGCGTTGCCGCTGGCTATTGCCTTTGGAATTGCATCGGGGGTAAGTCCGGAAAAAGGCCTGATTACAGCGATCATTGGGGGTTTTATTGTTTCGTTTCTGGGAGGTTCTACCGTTCAGATAGGAGGTCCTACCGGTGCTTTTATTGTTATCGTTTACGGGATTGTACAGACCTATGGTACAGAAGGACTGGCTGTGGCTACACTTATGGCCGGGATACTTCTTTTGTTGATGGGAATATTCAAACTGGGGAGTGTGATCCGTTTTATTCCTTATCCTATTGTGGTAGGTTTTACCAGTGGTATTGCCGTAACCATTTTTTCTACACAGATAAAGGATTTGTTTGGAATGCAAATAGAAAATGTGCCGGCAGATTTTATTTCCAAATGGGGTGCCTATGCCACTCATATAGGAACCACTTCAATTCTTTCTCTGGTGGTTGGGTTGGCAAGCCTTGCTATTATAATTTTTACTCCGCGTTTTATCAAGAAAATTCCCGGTTCTTTGGTTGCTATTGTGTTGATGACGCTTGTGGTGTATCTCTACAGGCGTTTTACAGGTGACACATCCATCGAGACTATTGGGGATCGTTTTATCTTGGCAACATCGTTGCCTCAGCCGGAAAAGCTTTCCATATCTGTGTCAACCATAACCCAACTGATTTCCCCGGCCTTTACTATTGCTATGCTGGGGGCCATTGAATCGTTGCTTTCTGCAACGGTGGCTGACGGAGTTACCGGACATAAGCACAATTCCAATACAGAATTGATTGCTCAGGGAGCGGCCAATATTATTGTCCCCATATTTGGCGGGATTCCTGTTACGGGAGCTATTGCCCGTACGATGGCAAATATTAACAACGGTGGAAAAACTCCTGTTGCCGGAATTATTCACGCTATTGTGCTGTTGCTTATATTGCTTTTTTTGGGACCGCTCACTACGCATATACCTATGGCTTGTCTTGCCGGTGTGCTGGTTATTGTAGCCTATAACATGAGTGAATGGAGAACTTTCCTTTCGCTGCTAAAAAACCCTAAAAGTGATGTAGCCGTTTTGCTGACCACTTTCTTTTTGACGGTTTTCTTTGACCTGACCGTTGCTATTGAGCTGGGACTTCTGCTGGCTATGTTCATGTTTATGAGGCGGGTGATTGAAACTTCCCATATATCTGTGCTAAAAGACGAGGTGGATCTAAGCCAGGACAGTGATATACATACGAAAGAGGATATTCTTGTACTTCCCCCAAGAGTAGAAGTCTATGAAATTGATGGTCCTTTCTTTTTTGGTATTGCCAGCAAGTTTGATGAAAGTATGAAGTTGCTGGGAGATAAACCCAGGGTACGGATTATCCGGATGAGAAAAGTACCCTTTATGGATTCAACCGGATTGCACAACTTGCAAAGTTTTTACAGACTGTCTAAGAAAGAAGGCATACAGATAGTCCTTTCCGGTGTGAACAAGAAGGTACATCAGGTAATGGACAAGAGTGGATTTTCAGATACAATTGGTCAGGACAACATTTGCAGTCACATTGACTTTGCCGTTAAAAGGGCAGAAGACTTGCTGGAGCTACCGGAAGAACCCAAACGAAAAAAGGCATAAAGCCCCGGTTCTTTACCATCCCGGACTACGGCAGCAGCAGTTTCTCTCCGGTATCTTTTACAACGGCTTCTTTCCAGCGTTGGTCATAGCCGCCGTATATGGGCGGTGGCGGAATGGAATCTGCATGGCCGTTTGTCATGAAGCTTCCGTCGGGGTTTTGTTTCTTTATGTTCCCGTCTATGTATTTTACAAGCAGGTAGATGTCCAGTTCTTGCCAGCGTTTGAACAAGTCAGAGGCTGTACGCAGGGAATAGTCAGTTAGAAAACGGCGGGCCAGCAAAGGGTCTTCTTCCCACAGCTCCAAAGCTTGTTTGTCAACAGAAGGGATTTCATTTATTCGTGCATGCTCGTGTGCATCCAACACCCTGCGTACTTCTGCGCCAATTTGGTTGTAACGCAGGTAAGCAAAGTGTGCTACACGATTGCACAGCCAGAACATAGAATTTGGGGAATATTCAAGCATGGAAGCGCCTTGCCCCAGTGCGTAATGGGGAGATACTTCCAGAGATGAGCTGTATATGGGAGTAAGGGGCGAGGTGCCCGCATCGTCTACAGCAAACCAGAAAATACCGCCTAGGTGGTCGGGCATGCCGCTACGGGCTTGACCTACAAACCAAAAGCCGGTTTGTTGGGTAACAATGGCGCGTTCGTTCAGGTAGGTTTCCCCGTCCACTTCAAACGTCATGGGGCGCCAGCGGTAAGGCAGTTCGTGGCCTCCGGCTCCTATGTCGCACGTCATATCCATAGGGGTGTCGTCGTAATGGTCCCGCATCATGTCGGCCACCTGTTTGAGGGTCAGCTTTTCTTTAGCTTGTACATACAGGGGCAGGGGGCGACTCAGGTCGTGCCCCAGGGCATAAGGCAGGTAGGGTGCCATATCCTCGGCTCCGTGTTTGTTGAAGAAAGCCCACACCCGGGCATCGCAACCGCGGACTGTGCTTCCGTCTGCCGGACCGTATGTCTCGGCAAAACTAAAGAGGTTATCGGGTCCGTTGTAAAGGCCGGTTTCTCGCGCATGCTCAATAACATCGGGGGCATACAGGCAGTTTTCAGGGTCGTTCAGCGGGAAGGTGCGAATCCGGGCCTGGTTGGCATGGGCACTTATGGTCCCGTCGGGAAGTCGGATGGCCACCCAGACAATGCCTTTGTTTGTATTTATTCCGTTTTTCATGTGTGGAGCTTTGGCAATGACATCCATGAACCACACTTCGTTAGGGTCTGCAAAGGAAATGGATTCTCCGGAAGAGGCATATCCATATTCATTGGCGAGGGACGTGAAAATTTCAATAGCTTCTCTGGCTGTACGTGCCCGTTGCAGGCAAATGTACATAAGGGAACCGTAATCTACGATTCCCTGAGGATCACGGTGTTCAGAGAGCCCGCCCCAGGTGCTTTCGCCAATGATTACCTGGTGTTCGTTCATATTTCCTACTACAGAATACGTTGCTGTTACCTGGGGTATCTTACCCAGGTAGCGGTTGGTACCCCATTCACGGACGTTCATAAAAGTGCCGGCCGGATAAAGTGCAGCCGGGTAGAACGCCAGACAACCGTAACGGGTATGTGAATCGGCTGCGTAAGTGACCATGCAGGAACCATCTGCAGATGCCCCTTTGGTAACCATCAGGTTGGTGCATGAAAAAGCGTTGTTTGCAGATAAAATAAAAACAAGAGAAAAAAGAAGTGTACGAGGTTTCATGGGAACAAAGATAAAAAATTGGCTGGCGCTATAGGGTATTTATCTTAATTTTGTAAAAAACAATGGATATGAAAACACAACGCAGGTTCTTTTTATGCATTTTCACTGTGGTTGCTTTTGTGGCAATAACAGCCTGTGCAAACGCTTCTTCTCAGGATCAGACAGCTCCCCGGAATATCATTTACCTGATTGGTGATGGAATGGGGTACGGCCAGGTGTCAACACTTATCATGGAAAATGCCGTAAATAAAGAAAAGTACGAACCTTCCCAGATAAACCGTATTAAGCATATGGGCATGGCAACTACTTATTCTGCAAGCAGTAAAGTAACCGATTCAGCAGCAGGAGGTACGGCTCTGGCCACGGGAGAAAAAACCAACAACGGTACGGTGGGCTTGAATCCGCAAGGGGACACACTTACCAGTGTGCTGGTAGAAGCTGCCGCCATGGGCAAATCTACCGGGATTGTTGTCAACACGGCTATTCTGGATGCCACCCCTGCGGCTTTTTATGCGCATGTACCTCAGCGTAAACTCTGGGACGAGATTGCTATGCAGCTGACCCACCATTCATTTGATGTGCTGATGGGGGATGGACTCATGTTTTTTAACGAAAGGGAAGACAGCCTGAATTTGATAGAAGTGTTTAAGAATAAAGGATATACTTTTAGCGATTCCTGGGAAGAAGCCAAAACGTGGGATATAGAAGATAGAATGTTGGTTTTAACAGATATTAAATATTTGTTACCCCAGGCAGTGGAAAAGGCGCTTGAGTGGTTAGACCGGAAAGACAATCCCAATGGCTTCTTTCTGATGATTGAGCAGGCACGTATTGATGGGAAGGGACATAATAACGAGGTCCAGGGTTTGGTATTTGAAATGGAGGTTATGGATCAAGTGATGAAAGTAGTTTTAGATTATGCAGATGCCCATCCGGGAACATTAGTAGTAATTACAGCAGACCATGAAACGGGAGGAGCCAATATCGGGTACGACGGACGCCCGTTTTTCAGTACAAAAGGGCATACGGGTAGCGTAGTTCCTGTATTTGCTTACGGTCCCGGTGCAGAGTGCTTTACAGGACTTATGGATAATATAGAAATCCCCGCCAGGCTCCGTCAACTTATGAGTTACTAACGTTTTGAGAGAAGTTGACACTCAAAGGAGTTTGGCTGAGTCCTAAAGACGGGGATATATTACGATGTGGGTGACACCATGGCGTGGCGGTACCCCTGAATTTTATTCCAGCCGCCGCGTGTAAAGTCGGGAACACGTACGGGAGCATTTCCGTTTTCAATAGAGATACGTCCCAGGGCTCCAATACAACTCCATTCGGCCAGGTCATATACGTCCATATCTAACGGCAACCCGTTACGCAAACAGTACACCAGGCGGTAGTCCATGATAAAGTCCATGCCTCCGTGCCCGCCTACCATTTTTGCTTGTTCTTCCAACTCTGCCTGAATGGGGTGTTTGTATTGTTCCATAAGTGCGCGCCTTATTTCTTCAGGAACAAACCGGTGAGCACTCAGGTTCTCCAGGTTTGGTGTTCCTTCCAAGGTTGCTTGTGGAATTTCCAGAGCGTAGCCCGGGACAGGGTATTTGGTGGCAAAACCTTTTGTGCCGGATAGCTGGTACATCCTGCTATAAGGCCGGGGAGATGACACATCGTGCTGGATATGTATGGTTTTTCCATTTTGAGTACGGATAATGGTCATGGTATTTTGTCCGTTCTCAAATGTATAGGCTTCTTCCGGAGGTACCCCGCGTTTCTGAATCAGGAATTCCGGGATGTTAACCGATTTGGTATCCATGGCAACCAATATGTCCATTTTGTCGCCCCGGTGGATATCCAAAGCCTGGCATACAGGTCCCAGGCCGTGCGTTGCGTAGACATCCCCACTGAATTTCCGGTTAAATTCCATACGCCAGTCGCCTTCGTAATGATCCCAAAAATCTTCCAGGTTGTGGATGTAGGCACCTTCTCCATGAAGAATCTCTCCAAAGAGTCCTTGCTGAGCCATATACAGGGTGGTCAATTCAAAGAAATCATACACGCAGTTTTCCAGCATCATACAATGCTTGCGTGTTTTTTCAGAAGTGTTTATAATATTCCATATTTCATCCAGATCCATAGCTCCCGGGACTTCTACCGCAACATGCTTTCCTTGTTCCATAGCATATACAGCCATTTGGGCATGAGTTTGCCAGTCTGTGGCAATATATACCAGATCTATGTCTTCCCTGTCACATAACTCTTTCCAGGCATGGTCACTGCCACTGTAAGCGGCAGCCTGAGGGAATCCAGCATTTATAAGGATATTCTGTGATGAATCCACTCGTTCTTCGTGCTTGTCACACAGGGCCACAATCTGAATTCCCGGAATGTGGGTAAAACGCCTGACGGCTCCCGGACCACGCATACCCAACCCAATGAAGCCAACCCGGACTGTATCCAGGGCCGGTGCCGCAAATGCAAGCATGTCTTCTTGCCCTGCCGGACGTGGCGGGATTTTGGTTTCTATGGGAATGGATGTAGTACAGGCTGCCAGAAAAACGAGCACTGCCGGAATAAAGATTTTGTAAACTTTTTTCATAGTATTTAGTATTAGAGAAACAACATTAATATTCAATCCCCGGGCGGGCTTCTACGCCACGAGTCCAATAGTGTTTGATTTCCTGCATTTCTGTTACCAGATCTGCTTCTTCAAGAAGTTTTTTAGGAGCGTTTCTGCCGGTAAGAATCACTTCTGTGCCCGGATGTCTGTTCCGGAGTACAGAAAGCAGATCATCCACTGTAAACAGGTTGTAGTAGAGAGCAATGCAGGCCTCATCCAACACCACTACCCCGTACCGGCCGGCAGCCAATATTCCGGCCACTTCTTTTAGCCCGTTTACGGCTGCATCAATGTCTTCCTGCCCGGGTACCTTGTGTATAAAACAGTCCCGGCCGTATTGCCTTACCTCAATACCGGGGATGTATTCCCGAAGGGCTTTTAGTTCTGCATATTCTTTGCCTTTTACAAATTGAGCAAAGAATACTTTCTTGCCGGCTCCTGTAGCGCGTAAGGCCAGACCCAGTGCAGCCGTGGTTTTCCCTTTGCCATTCCCTGTATAAACATGGATATATCCTTTTTCTGTTTTCATACTACATTGTTTGGTACTTACAATATTACTAAAATCCGAGGATTTTAGTACTTTTACAGTATGAATAAAAAATTTAGAGCCTACGCAGGCCTAATCCTGATGACCCTTATAATAGGGTTTTCTTTTTTATTTGTAAAAATGGGGCAGACTTGTGCCAACAGCTATGACCTGTTGGCGCACCGATTCAACGCGGCATTCCTGGCCGTTCTGTTACTGAAGGCGTTTGGGGTGATTAAAATTGAAAAGACCGGAAGGAAAGAGTGGCTGAAAATTGTGGGAGTTTCGCTTTTTTATCCTGTCATGTGTTTTGGGTTTCAGACTGTGGGTTTGGAATATGCTTCTACATCGCAGGCAGGTATTATTCTGGCTTTGTTACCTATCCTTACGTTGTTTGCAGGAGCTCTTTTTTTGAAAGAAAAGACATCTGTATGGCAAAAAGCCGGTATTGCTGTTTCTGTTGCCGGACTCATTTTCTTGTTTGCCAGCGGTAGCAACCAGTCAGAAGGAACGAGTGTGGCAGGAACGGTACTGCTGTTGCTGTCCGTTGTATCTATGGTAGTTTACTACATGATTGGCAAGAAGTTGATGCAAAGTCATGACTCTATGACCCTGACAAGTATCATGGTTTTTTCAGGCTTTATCATTTTTAATGTACTGGCGGTTGGTCGTCACGCTTTTCTCGGCACGTTGTCAGATTATTTTAAACCGTTGGCACACGTCAATTTTCTAATTTCTATTGTTTACCTTGGTGTATTATCTTCTGTGTTGACGTCCTTCCTGTCCAATTACGCACTTATTCATATATCTACCACCCAGATTAGCGTTTTTAATAACCTGATTCCCCTTATTGCCATTGCTGCGGGGGTACTTTTGTTGGGCGAACACGTATCTGCAGCACAGATTACAGGGGGAACGGCTGTACTGACGGGTGTGGTGCTGGTGGTGGGGATTGGTTATAAACAGAGGAAACAATAATTTTTAAATAAAATAAAGAGAACAATGCTTAGTTGGACAGAAATAACACTCCGCCTGTTTATGGCTGCATTTTTTGGCGGACTTATTGGAATTGAAAGGGAAAGAAGGGTCTGGGTAGCCGGGATGAGAACGCATATGATGGTTTGCGTTGGTGCTTGCCTGGTTATGATTGTATCTGCTTATGGCTTCTCAGAAGTCCTGGGATCTGATTATATGCGCTTAGATCCTTCCCGGGTAGCTTCACAAGTGGTGAGCGGTATTGGGTTTATTGGAGCAGGTACTATTCTATTTTCCAGGCATGGAAGGGTTCGTGGATTAACCACGGCAGCCGGGTTGTGGACGGTAGCCGCCATAGGTCTGGCAACCGGCGGAGGAATGTATTATGCGGCGGGTATTACTACTTTTATCGCCTTGATTATCCTGTGGGCTATTCAACCCCTGGAAACTTATATTACCAACCGGGTATTGAAAAACACCCTTAAAATAACGGCGAAAGCCGATTTTATCTGGTCAGAATGGGTGTCGCAATTAAAAAAGAAAGAAGCTCTTCAGATTGAGTCTGTCCGAATGGATAAAGAGGGGAGTAAATTTGTTTACCAGATACGCTTTGAAAGTGTAAATCAAGATTTGGTGAACCGGATTGTAGATGAGCTCAAAACAGAACCGTCTGTAACGGAGTTCTCCTGGTCCCGTCAATAAAGACACCAATTCATTTAAAATCAATATTATGAAAATAGGAATAATCATTTGTGGCAGGTATCACAATTGTGCCGGAGGGAAATGCCTTAGAGCTATGCGTAACCGCGAAGGGGCTTTTTCTGTCTACCCAAAAGACACCCCCCTGGAAGTTGTCGGTTTTATTACGTGTGGAGGATGCCCCGGCGTTAACGTAGAATATGCCCCGGCAGAGATGATAAAAAACGGAGCAGAGGCCATTCATTTGGCTACGGGTATGGTGGTTGGGTACCCTCCCTGCCATCGGGTTGACTACTTTAAAAAATTCATTGAAGAAAAGTACAAAATTCCCGTAGTCATTGGAACACATCCCATCCCCATGAACTATTTCACTACACATTCCAATTTGAAGACATGGAATACCGACAAATGGCAAGAACTGATAAAACCGGTATTATCAGCCCCCGAGATGATGAAAGCATATGATTAATCTGACTTGTTATTCGGTCAGTTCGTAACCCCAGTCAATGCCTTTGCGTGTAGCAGGAACACCTGTTTTCATCCAGACCGGCATGGGGGCTCCCTTCAGGTAATGGTTGAAGAACTGTTCCAGGCGTATGCTCAGGTCTTTGGCATTTACACGTTCCCTCAGGTTGTGGGATTCCTTGTTGTACTGGAGCATCCAGACAGGTTTGCCGAGTCTGCGCAGGGCGGTGAAATACTCAATGCCCTGGTACCAGGGAACGGCCTCGTCCTGGTCGTTATGCATAATAAGTAAGGGGGTTTCCACTTTATCTGCAAAGAACAGGGGAGAGTTTTCTATATACAGATCAAATCCATCCCACAAGGTGGCTCCAATGCGGCTTTGCGTATGTTCGTACTGGAACTGCCGAACCATCCCCGACCCCCACCTGATGCCACCATAAGCACTGGTCATATTGGATACGGGAGCACCGGCACCGGCTGCTTTCCATTTGAACACATGGGGTTGAGTAACCATATAGGCTACCTGGTAACCGCCCCAGCTTTGCCCCTGAATACCGATATTGTCTTCATCTATCCAGGGGTTTTCTGCAATCAGCTTCTTTACCCCCGGTACGATGCATTCCATGGCACTTTCTCCCGGATGACCTATCCGGTAGGCAATGTCCGGAACAAAAACAATGTATTCGTTGCTCACAAAGAACGGAATGTTGATGGTGGAGCGGCTGGGGGCCGGAGCTCTGTAGCTGTGCAGGGTCTGAGAACTTCTTTCATAGAAGTACAGAATCATGGGGTATTTCCTGGAGGGGTCAAAGTTTTCCGGTTTGTATAGAATCCCATCCAGGTCCAAACCCGAGTCAGACTTCCAGTGTACCAGTTCTGCTGTTCCCCAGTTGTATTCTTTTTGTTGTGGGTTGATGTCCGTTATCTGCGTTTGCGTTTTAAAGTTGTTTTTTGTAATCCACACGTTGGGGGAGTTCTCAAAGTTGTGCTTGCTGTAAATCATTACTTTGCCGTCCTCTGAACGTGTGAGGTATACAAAGGTCATGGGTTCTACAATCCAACGTGTCATTACCGGATGTCTTTTGCCCATTTCTTTATAGTAGTAGCCGCTTTCTTTTGTGTTCTCATCAAACACAGAAAAATATACGGTTGTTTTGGGCTTGATGGGGTCTTTTTTTACGCCCGGGGTAGCCGGAGGAAGTAGCGTTCTGTCTAATCTGGTTATACGGAAAGTTAGGTTTTCTTTGCGTCCCAGACCATCTGTAAAGTTTACGGGCGGCGTGTTACCCGTGGGATCTACCAGCCATATATCGTAACGATCGTTCAGGAAAAGGCCCTTGTCGTCTTCCATCCAGCCGTCGTTTCCGTAAGACGAGGCCATGACGGGCGAGTCGTGCAATTCGTTGGCAAAGGACACATCCAGGCTTTCTGTAAGGCAAACGGTTTCTTTGCTTTTTACGTTATAGGAGTACCAGTTTTGATCCAGGTTGTTGTACCACACCAGATAATTCCCTTTTGGCGAGGCACTTACTTGAGAGATGTATTGGTCTTCCAGCAACAAGCGCGCTTCTCCGCTTGTTATATCAATCAGGTACAGATCGGAGCGGGGGTTGGAGCTCCACATGGACTCCAGTTGGTAGTTGTACCTGCTTACCGAATAACCCCAGTCGGCATCGTGTTCCTGTGGTACTTGTACAATATGGCAGAGGTCTGTAGAGAGCCTGCGCCAGCTGAGCGGGTTTTGTTCTGTGGCTTGATTTGCCATGCTTGTCAGATCCGCCACACACATATACGATTTTTTCAGCTCCCGGTTCACATTAATCAATTGCTGAGGCTGGATATAATCGTCCTGGTAATGCCAGATATCTAACTGAGCAACTTCCGAAGCAACCAGGGTCGTATCTTTTTCCGGCAAAACAGGGCCTATACCAAAGAACAGCCGGTGTCCCGATTCGCTGAAGATGAGGGCTCGGTTTTCACTGATTTTCCAGCCTTCTTCTAACTGGTTCAGCTGGTTATCAATGAGTACTTTTGCCTTCTCCAAGCCTTGGGTATAATACAAAATACTTACGGCGTCCTTTCCTTGTTTTGTGGTATCCAGGTTGGCATAAAATACAAGATGGCGGTTGTCTTCACTTACAACAGGCAGTTTGACTTTTTGTTTGAGGTCAAACGTATAGAGGTTGGTAAGCTGCCTGTCCTTAGGGGTGTACATGAACAGGCCGGCCTGCAGCACGCTGTCTTTGGAAGAGGGCCTGCGAACGAAGAACAGCGTATCGCCGCCTGTGGTAAAATTGTAGTCAGATACAGCGGGTAGCGTATCTATGGAGCCGCTGGCCAGGTGGTATACCATCAGGTCCTCGCCCTGATCCTTTTCTTTTTTTGCCGGTTTTTTCCCGCCGGTAGTATCGGCCGGCATGTTGGATTGGAAAGCAATATGGGTTTTCCCGTGCCTTCCTGTTTTAACCGATTTCAGGTATGGAATCTTTTGTAGTTCTCCGGTAGAGCAATTGTAAATGCCGAGGGTATCTTTGGGCATCTGATCCGGTTTGAGCTTTTTGTGCTTGGCTTCTTTCGTTTCGCTGAAAAAAGGTTTGATAGTAGCTACCAGGAATTTCCCATCGGGGGTCAATTTGGGCTGTGTGGCCCTTTCGATGGTGTTTCTTTCCAGTGTTTTCAGGTTAAGTACCTCTGCGTACCTGTCACCTTCCTGTTCCTGTACCAGGTATGAGGCGTATTTTCCGTCGTCACTCATAGAGAAAGCTCCAACGCTTTTCCACGCATCGTATACACTGTGGTCCAGTGGTTTTTTCTGTTCTGTTTTTGGCTGTTGTGCCAATAAAGAAATAGTACTAGAGAAAGCAATGATGATAAAAATGGTTTTTTTCATGGGAGTTTTATTTGGAGAACTTATTTTATCACACCCAGTTCCTTGCCTACTTTGGTGAAGGCGGCAATGCATTTGTCAAGGTGTGCGCGTTGGTGAGCGGCAGAGATCTGTACGCGGATGCGGGCTTGTCCCTGCGGTACTACCGGGTAGTAGAATCCAATGACGTAGATGCCTTCGTCCAGCAGGCGGGTAGCCATTTCCTGGCTCAGTTTGGCATCGTACAACATCACGGCACAAATGGCACTGCGGGTAGGTTTGATATCAAATCCGGCATCCACCATTTTCTGTACAAAATACGTAGTGTTCTCATGCAGACGGTCTTGCAGCTCGTTGGTGTGGGCCATCATATCGAACATTTCAATGCCTGCAGCGGCTACTACGGGAGGGATGGAGTTGGAGAACAGGTAGGGACGCGAGCGTTGTCGCAGCATGTCTATGATCTCTTTTTTTCCGGTGGTGAAACCACCAATGGCGCCGCCAAAAGCTTTCCCCAGCGTTCCGGTGATGACTTCGATTTTTCCCCGGAGGTTGAACAGCTCGGTTACGCCTCGGCCTGTTTCCCCTACCACGCCGGCAGAGTGGCATTCGTCCACCATAACAAAGGCGTCGTATTTCTGTGCCAGTTCGTAGATCTTGTCCATGGGGGCCACGTTGCCGTCCATAGAGAATACACCGTCTGTAACAATCATTCTGAAGCGTTGTGCCTGAGCTTCTTTCAGTTTTGCTTCCAGGTCTGCCATGTCGGCATTGGCGTACCGGTAGCGTACGGCTTTGCTCAGACGTACACCGTCAATGATAGAGGCGTGGTTGAGTGCATCGGAAATAATGGCATCTTCCTCTGTCAGAAGGGGTTCAAATACACCGCCGTTGGCATCAAAACAGGCTGCGTAGAGGATGGTATCTTCGGTACCAAAAAACCCGGCAATTTTGGCTTCCAGTTCTTTGTGAATGTCCTGGGTGCCGCAGATAAAGCGGACAGAAGAAAGTCCGTAGCCGTGGGAATCCAGGGCTTTTTTAGCAGCTGCAATCAAGCGGGGGTTGTTGGAGAGACCCAGGTAGTTGTTAGCACAGAAATTTAATACTTCTGCTCCGGTGCTAACCTTAATTTCTGCCCCTTGGGGCGTGGTAATGATTCTTTCGTGTTTGTAAAGTCCGGCTTCCCGGATATCGGCCAATTCTTGTTGGAGGTGGGCCTGAAGACGATTGTACATAGTATGTTATATTTTATAAGTTAATACTCAGGGTTTATTAATTTTCTTAAAGCTTAGCATGCAAAGATATTACTTTTGTAATACAGATTCGTATATTTGTGCCATGAAAAATATTTTGATAATTGGCTCGGTAGGCCAGATTGGGTCGGAACTGACCCTGGAACTTCGCAAAATCTATGGCAGCAGCAATGTGGTTGCCGGGTACAGATCAACCTTACCTACGGGTGAATTGCTGGAATCAGGTCCGTCTGAACGGATAGATGCAACAGATATTCAGCAGATTGCAGACGTAGTGAAAAAATACAGGATAGACACCATCTACAACCTGGCTGCCATTTTGTCTGCGGTGGGAGAGAGCAAACCCCTTATGGCCTGGAACATTGGGATTGGCGGACTGATGAATTGCCTGGAAGTGGCCCGTGAATACGGATGTGCTGTTTTTACCCCCAGTTCTATTGGTGCTTTTGGCGGAGGTACGCCTCTGGACAACACGCCTCAGGATACCATCCAACGCCCGCAGACCATGTACGGTGTATCGAAAGTGGCCGGTGAATTGTTGAGCGACTATTACCACAAACGTTTTGGTGTGGATACGCGTTCTGTACGCTATCCCGGGATTATCTCCAACGTTACGCTGCCCGGCGGCGGTACTACGGACTATGCTGTAGAAATTTATTACGAAGCCATCAAGCATAAAAAATTCACGTGCCCTCTGCAAGCCGGTACCTTCCTGGATATGATGTACATGCCTGATGCCATAGAAGCGGCCATTGATTTGATGGAAGCCGACCCCACGCTTCTGAAGCATCGGAATTCTTTTAATGTGACGGCTATGAGCTTTGATCCCGAGATCATTTCTGCCGAGATAAAAAAACACATCCCGGATTTTACCATGACCTATCAGGTAGAGCCGGTAAAGCAGGCCATTGCCGATTCCTGGCCCAACAAAATGGATGATACCTGTGCCCGCGAGGAATGGGGCTGGAATCCCAAGTGGGATTTGGCTGCCATGACAGCGGACATGCTGAAAGTCATTGGCCAAAAGTACGCAGCCGGCTTGCTATAATCCCCTGCGGCAGGAAAGCGTGCGTTGCACAAACAGCTTACCCCCAGGTAATAATTTTCAGATATCTCTAAGGTTCAGTAAAATAGGTCATTTGTGCAACGCACAGATTGTGTGACTCAAATATATATTTATATGAAAAAGTGGTTAATATCTGTTTTTGTACTGTGTTTTGCGTACAGTTTTATTTTTGCTCAGGGTCAAGAAACCTCCTGGTTTTTTCCTAAGGGTGTAGAAAAAATGAATAAAGAAATCCCCGCTCCTGAAGAGGTATTTGGATTTCAGATGGGGTCAAGACACCTTACTTATGATCAGGTACTCATATATATGAGGATGCTGGCCGGGATTTCGCCTCGGGTACATTTGATTGAAAACGGATACACGTACGAGAAGAATCCTATCCTATATCTGATTATCAGCACGCCGGAGAATATAGCCAACCTGGAGTACATCAGGCAGGAGCAGCTGAAACTGGCCGATCCGGCAGCCCCGGCAAGGTTGGATTTGGACAGCATGCCGCTGGTGAATTGGCTGGGGTACAGCATACACGGGAACGAAGCTACGGGCATCAATGCCTCGGCTTTGGTGGCCTATGCGTTGGCAGCGTCTGAAGACCCTATGGTGCTGGAGATTTTGGAAAAGAACGTCATCATTCTGCAACCGGCCCTCAACCCCGATGGCAGCCTGCGGTACGCTGCGTGGGTGAATAGTAATTTGTCGCTGGCCGGTACTACCGACCCCAATAGCCGCGAATTCAGGGAACCAACGCCAAGCAGCCGTTCCAACCATTATTGGTTTGATTTGAACCGGGACTGGTTGCCGGCTCAGCATCCGGAAAGCCGTTCGCGGTTAGAGGTGTACCACCGATGGTTGCCTACTATGGTGAATGATTACCACGAACAAGGGAATGCTGTAGCTACTTTTTTCTCGCCGGGTGTAAGAAGCCGTACCAACCTGCTGATTCCCGATGAAAACTGGCTGCTCACGCAAAAAGTGTCTGCATTCCATTCAGAAATATTGGGAGAAATTGGCGTCATGCATTTTACAAAAGAGGGTTTTGATGATTTCTATCTGGGCAAAGGGTCCACGTACCCCGATATTTTTGGAGCTATTGGCAGCCTGTACGAACAACCCAATCCGCGCGGTGTGGAGCGGGAACTGAACAACATGCATTATTCGTTGTCTTTTAGTGTAAGAAATCAGGTGTACAATTCTTTCAGTGCATTGAAAGCGGCTGTGGCCCTGAAAGCCGAGATGCAGGAATTTCAACGCAGCTACTTTGCCAATTGCCACAAACAAGCAACTAAAGAGCCCGTGCAGGCCTATGTTTTTGGAGCGCCGGAAGACGTGTCGTTGAGCCGGGAGTTGTACCGTATGCTGGCTGCACATAATATAGATGTGTACAGGTTGGCTAAAGAAGTCACCCTGGAGGGACAAACATTTGTACCGGGGAGTGCATGGGTGGTACCTGTAAAACAGACAGCCTATGCAGTGATCAAGACTTTGTTTGAGCGCGTAGATACGTTCCGTGATACGGTATTTTATGACATTTCAGCCTGGACAGCTTCCCTGGGCATGAACATTCCGCACGCAGCCCTCAAGGAAGTGAAGGGGTTACAGGGAGATCGTGTAGAAGGCGAAGCAGGCTTTGGAGCAGAGGTCGGGCACGTGCCTTTATCACGGTACGCTTACCTTATAGAAACAACAGATTTCTATAATTATACACTGCTGTACGAGTTGATGGACAAGGGTGTGTATCTGCGTGTAGCCGACAAACCGTTTTCGTACAAAGTGGACGGACAGGAGAAAGAATTTCCGGCAGGCACCATTATGGTTCCGGTTGTTCAGCAAAAAATGACACCGGAAGTACTCCACCGGGTGGTAAATCGAACCCGGCAGAAGTACCGGGGCGCGGCCATTGGCATATACAGTGCAGCCGCGGGACTGAGTGCAGGAGAGACCGATTTGGGAAGCAACAGCTTTCGTCTGATATCCAAACCGTCTGTAGCCCTATTGACAGACCGCGGAGCCTCTTTTGGAACGGTAGGAGAATTCTGGCACTTGTTTGATAGCCGGCTCGGAATCCCAGTATCGTTGATAGAAGCCGAGGCTGTAAGGGACCTGTCCCGCTACAACGTATTGGTGATTACCGGAAATATTTCTTTTTCAAAGGCCACGAAAGAACGATTGCAAGAATGGAGCAGCCGTCCGGGCAATACCCTGATTGCCGTGGGCAACGGGTACCGGTCCCTGAACAACCTGGAAGTATCGCAAATTAAAAGCGTGGAACGGGAGCGTGAAGTTTTCACCCGGGCAGACGGCACGTACGAAGCATCGCAAGGCCAGCGGGCCTCGGCACGTGTAAACGGTGTGATTCTGGAAGCTGCCCTGGACAGCACACATCCCCTGGCCTATGGAATTATCCGGCCTGTGGTTCCGTTGTTTAAAAACAGGGACATGGTTCTTGCCGAGCCCCGCAGCCGTTTTGGAGTGCCTCTGCGTTACACAGACCAACCGTTACTAAGTGGCTACCTGCAAGACAGGTACCTGAGCAACTACTCCCATACACCGGCCGTTTTAGCTACCCGGAACGTGGTCTATTTTGCAGACGACCCCGCATTCCGTGCCTACTGGCATGGCAGCACCCGGCTGTTTTTGAACAGCATCTTTTATAGAGAACTGCTACCGGTAGGGGCGTTGTGAGTGAGAAGTGAGGGGTGAGGAGTGAGGAGTGAGGAGTGAGGAGGTTATTGTGTGGAGGTATTGGTGTTGGTGTTTTCCTCTTGTTTTGGTCCTTCTTCCTCTTCTTGTGGAGGTGTATCGTGGATGACTCCGTATTCATCTACGTAAGCCAGCATATCTTCAAATGAATCTTTGGGGGCGTTTTTGCGCTCTTCCCTTCTTTTTTCCTTTTCTTTTCGTTTAGCTCTTTTTTGTTGCTCTATTTGTCTTTTACTAAATGCGTGTTGTTTTGCCATACGCGTAAGATACGAAAAAAAATGCTAGTAGAAATTAAGTCAATATCGCTTTCTTGCATTGAGTAGCTATTTCGTAGATAACAGCTGACCATATCTTGAATTTTACCACAAAAAACCTCAACGAAACACCACAAAAAACATCAATAGAGATGGTTGGTTTAAAAATAATCAATACCTTTGCCAAGACTTCTTAATAAGATTTCTATATGGAATATCTAAAACGAATGGCAGATAAACAGCTGAAAGATAATCTTGAAGCATTTGGGGCTGTATTAATTGAAGGACCAAAATGGTGTGGAAAAACAACAACTGCTATGCAGCAAGCTAATAGTGTTTTGCAATTGCAAGATCCTGACACCAGGGAGGGATATATAGCTACTGCTGCTATCCGCCCTTCGTTACTTTTGGCCGGAAAGACTCCAAGATTGATTGATGAATGGCAAGTGGCACCCACACTTTGGGATGCCGTGAGGGTGATGGTAGATAGGCGGGGTGAAGTTGGGCAGTTTATACTTACAGGTTCAAACAGCGTAGATAAATCGGCAGTCATGCATTCAGGTATAGGAAGGATTGTTCGTATGCAGATGTTTCCTATGAGCTTGTTTGAGTCTAAAGAGTCAAATGGCGCCATCTCGTTATCTGAACTTTTCAACAATCCCGCATTGGATATCGATGGTATTGATTCTTCCATGACCCTTGAAGACTTGATTTTTGCGGCATGTCGTGGTGGTTGGCCGGCGTCTTTAAAACCAAGAAAAGCTAATTCTCGTTTATTGATTGCAAGAGACTATGTGAACAGTTTGTGCAAGATGGATATTTCCACTGTCGATAATATCATACGTGATGAAACAGTAGCTCGTTTGATTCTTAGATCTTATGCCCGTAATGTGTCCACACTTGCAAAAAAATCGAGTATGCTGAATGATATTCGCGTACAGGCTGACACATTGGCAGAAAATACATTTGATAGTTATGTTAATGCTTTTAGACAATTATTTGTAATACAAGATATTGAAGCATGGAGTCCGGCAATACGATCTGCTACGGCCATACGTAGTAGTTTGAAAAGAGGTTTTGTTGACCCCTCAATAGCTGTTGCAGCGCTTGGTTTGACCCCGGAAGCTCTCCAAATGGATCTGAAAACATTTGGATTTATATTTGAAAGCATGTGTATTCGCGATTTAAAAGCTTATTCCCAAGCTCTTGGCAGCTCCATATCTTATTATCATGACCGATATAATTTAGAGGCAGATGCGGTACTGCATCTGGCAGATGGAAGATATGCCTTGATTGAGTTTAAGTTGGGAGGTAAAGATATTGAAAAAGGAGCAGCCCACTTGCTAGAGATACAACGTTTGGTAAAAGAATACAACCGGGCAGAAAAACAGGTGAGACTGAGTGAACCTGATCTGTTGATGGTAATCACGGGAGGTCCCATTGCTTACTCACGCCCCGATGGTGTGAAGGTGGTACCTCTGGCATGTTTAAGAGATTGATCCTCTTGTTGTTCTACTACTTCATCAGCTTTACGAAATATTCGTCGTAAAATTCAAAGCCGCCCAGGTGTCTGATTCTTAGCGTGTCGTTGTGTAGCCGGTAAGGGTATTTTGTGTCGTAATCAACGCCGTAAAGGGTTATGGTTGTTCTGGATACATGACACTCACGTTCCCAGATCATGTTGCCATAGGCATCGTAGAAGATATAAGTGCCATGGGATGTGAACTCCCTTATGGTCTGGTTTTCCGGAGTCGGGTATTCTTCTTTATTTCCAAGGTCCTGCGTTTTGACCAACTGCCATTTTCCTTCCAGTCTGTTGTAGAATCTGTCGTCTTTTCCGCAACCTGTTGTTACTAAGACTAAAGACAAACAAACAAAGTAAAGACATACTTTATTTTGGATATTTCTCATATTCATATCGGCTAACACCCCATTCGGCATAACCCCATGCCGGTGAGTAGGTGATGTGTTCTATTAAAAGTTTTCCAACAAATTTTTTCTTAAATAAGGCAGGGGTTCCGTGATCTTTAAGTATCCGGATTTCTGTCAGGTTCTCATACGCATCATAGATGAGTTTTCTGTGCTGTGTCAGATTCCCCAAGAGATCATAATAGAGCTCTTCCGTTGGTAGCGTGCTACTTCCAGTATAATTGTGTTCAACCGTTTGGGTTGTTTCGCCTATGTGGTTGAAAATCTCGGTTTTTACTTTGCGCGAACTTTCGTCGTACGTATATTTTGTAGTATGCTCCAATTCTCCGTTGTACATAAAACACTCCTCAAGAATGAGCAAGTTCAGGTTGTTGTATGTGTATTTGTACTGATGGTGTATGCCACACGAGGCGTCTGTTTTATATGTGTTTACAAGATTTTCCCCTTCGTATTTAAAATGTTCCGTGCGTATCCAGGTTCCGTCGGCTAAATACAACTTCGTAATCAAATTACCGTTCTCGTGTGCATAGGTTATATAAGTACCTAAGCGTAAATTTCCAACCTCTCCATCATAAATACTTTCCTTTATTAATACGTTATTCCTGTCATATTCATATGTTCTGTATGTAAACAGAGTCCTTGGATAACTGTATAACGATTCCTGTACCAGGTTTCCATTCTCTGAATAACTCAACTCCATGAATGTATGGGGTGTAGGGTCTGACGAACTGCTGTAATTAAGTACCCTGCACAACCTGTAGCTGTCAGGATCCGCCAACAAATGCCGGTACTCATCTTTTGTACAGCCAGGCATAATGAGCAGGGAAATTGCCAATAGAGGTATAATTTGAGTTTTCATACTGTCTAAATTACTAAATGCAGAGCCTACAAAAATACTGCACTACTTGCTAATAACTTCCGGGAGGTGTTCCCCGTTCTTTTGGTGCAGCGACCTGTGACGGATGTAAAATTTATATATATTTGTTTTAACGCGTTCCACTAAGCAGTATATGCTAAGGTTTTGCATTTATGTAATAAAGAAATCATCATGAACGCACATAGAATAACAAGAACAATTACAGCTGCAACGTTGGGTATGGCAGCCGTACTCATGCTTACGGGATGTCCCTGGTACAATCCGGACTACAAGTTTGATTTTGAAACTATTATCACAGATGTCCCTGTAAATCTGGAGAAATTGAATACCGAATACGACGATTACAACTCTGTAGCTCCTTATTTTTTAGACCGATACGATTTTTATTTTTCCACTAATAGGAACAGAAAAGGAG
>Ga0265293_10005523_pt1 | contig 21026 bp, 16 predicted proteins | sample Munlanlewell138R_FD_192505 | JGI IMG/M metagenome (GOLD analysis project Ga0265293, IMG submission 192505) | Leachate microbial communities from a municipal landfill in Southern Ontario, Canada - Leachate well 138R | ecosystem: Engineered > Solid waste > Landfill > Unclassified | place: Canada... | reverse complement strand
AATTTATGCCTATCTTTGAAGTTCTCTATATTTAACAGCATATGCAAGACAAAATTCTAGTAATTATTCCTACTTATAATGAGAAGGAAAACGCAGAGAAAATCATTCAAAGCGTATTTGAATTAGACGAACCCATTCATATTCTGGTAGTTGACGACAATTCTCCGGACGGTACAGCAGACATTGTACGTTCCCTCATTCCCAAATACCCTGAAAGATTGCATTTGATAGAGCGTGAAGGCAAATTGGGACTGGGCACTGCCTATTTGACAGGTTTTACGTGGGGATTGGACAGAGATTACACCTACCTTATAGAAATGGATGCCGATTTTTCCCACGATCCCAAAGATCTGCCCCGTCTTGTCAGCGCGTGCCGCGAAGGAGCCCAGGTATCTATAGGCTCCCGGTATAGCAACGGCATAAGCGTTGTGAATTGGCCTATCGGGCGCGTACTCATGTCTTGGTTCGCTTCTTATTATGTGAGAAAGGTGTTGCGTATGCCTATCTACGACTGTACAGCCGGTTTTATCTGTTACCACCGCAGTGTGTTGGAGCGGATTCCTTTTGAATGGGTCAAAATGAAAGGCTACGGTTTTCAGATTTCCATGAAGTACTTTGCTTACAAATTGGGCTATAACGTAGTAGAAGTTCCGGTAATTTTTGTGGATAGAACAGAAGGCACTTCAAAAATGAGTAGCGGAATATTTGGAGAAGCGTTCTGGGGTGTACTCAAACTCCGTTTTAAAAAATTTCCTAAGAAGTAGACGCTGTAAATCTGCTGTATGTATACAATCATCCAACATGCAACTATAGTAAACGAAAGGTCGGTACGGATTGGGTGTGTTGTGCTGAAAGGAAAATACATTGAGGCTCTCCTTTACAACAATCCCACAAAAGAAGAACTTGCGAAGAGGTACGGTACCTCTTCTGCTTATATAGATGCTGCCGGAAAATACCTTATACCCGGTATTGTTGACGACCAAGTCCATTTTCGGGAACCGGGACAGCCGGAAAAAGGGACTATGGAAACAGAAAGCCGAGCTGCTCTTTTAGGCGGTGTTACTTCTGTATTCGATATGCCCAACAACATACCGGCTGCAACGACCGTCTTGGCCTTAGAGGAAAAGTACAAACGCGCTGCAGAAAGCATGTATACCAATTATGCTTTCTACATGGGAGCCACAAATACGAATGCAAAAGAAGTGCTCTCTAAAGATTTGCCCGGTTGCGGTTTGAAAATCTTTATGGGATCTTCCACCGGCAATATGCTAGTGGACAATCCGGAGGTTCTGGAGCTGTATTTTAAAGAATTCAAGGGCCTTGTTGCTACGCACTGCGAAGACGAAACCATAATCCGTGACAACCTGAAAGCAGCACGTGCCAAGTACAACGAAGACATCCCTTGGAAGGAACACGGTACCATCCGTAGCCGCAAAGCCTGTATTTCTTCTACAACAGAAGCTATAGAACTGGCTTTAAGGCACAAAACAAAATTGCACATACTCCATGTTTCCACATCAGAAGAAGTAGGTCTTGTGGCTACTGCACGGTTGATTTTTGATGGGATCAGTTGTGAAGCCGCCTTGCCTCACATTTGGTTTTCAGAGGAAGATTACCAAGAGCACGGATCGCATATCAAGTGCAACCCTGCGCTAAAAACGCCGTCAGACAGAGATGCCATCCTACGAGGCATAGAAAAGAGATGGATACAAGTCATAGGTTCCGACCACGCCCCACATACGTTGGCAGAAAAACAAAACAAATACGAAAAAGCCCCTTCCGGCATCCCTCTTATACAACACACGTGCAACATGCTTATGGAGCTTGTGGCACAAGGACGCTTGTCTATAACGAATCTTGTAGAGGCTTGCAGCCACGAACCGGCCCGTTTGTTCGGCCTTAAAAACAGGGGGTTTATTCGAGAAGGATATTTTGCAGATTTGGTATTGGTAGACCCCGGCAAAAGACATCTTGTCACAAAACAATCCTTAGAATCAGCTTGCCAATGGAGCCCGTTGGAGGGATTTGCCTTTTCTTCTTCCGTAACACATGTGTTCGTAAACGGCACCTTGGTGGTCAAAGACAACAACATTATTGAAAAACCTTCTATAACAGCGCTTCTCTAATATGAACAAACAACGTGCAAGAGCTTATTTGTTTATTTGTATTACCGTCATTTTCTGGGGTATCTCATTCTTTTGGACCAACAAATTGCTCCAAGCTCAAGTGCCTATATTTTTCCTGATTTTCACAAGAATCTCTTTGGCAGCCGTTATTCTTTATGTAGCGGGCCGAGTTTTTGGCTTGATTGAAAAGCTGAAGAAAAAATCGGACATCCTCTGGTTTTTAGGATTGGCGCTTATGGAACCGTTCTTTTATTTTGTTGGCGAAAACTACGGGTTGAAATTCACGGACAGTCCCAGTCTTACGTCTGTGATTATATCCAGCATACCTATTTTTGGCTTGATTGCAGGCGTAACGTTCTATAAAGAAAAGGTAAACACCGTGAACATCCTGGGAATTTTCCTTACGGTACCCGGGCTGTTGTTGGTGGTTTTTGGAAAATGGGGCTTTCAATTGACAAACGGAGCAGACGGAACGGGTATCAATATGCCTTTGGGTATTGCGTTTTTATTCATGTCTGTCGTAGCAGCTGTGGGGCATACGGTCATTATTAAAAGGATGACCATGCATTACAACGCATTTACCGTCACCTTCTACCAACACGCCATAGGCGCTCTCTACTTCATTTTACCCATGTTGTTGTATGATGTACCAAAGATGGATGTACCGGCCGTGTTGACCGATTGGAATTTCTGGTATCCCATCCTGATGCTTTCCGTATTCTGTTCCAGTATCGCGTTTTTCCTGTTTACACTAGCTGTTAAGGAGTTGGGTATTACCAGAACGAACACCTTTACTGCCATTATTCCTATTATAACGGCCGCTGTAGGCGTCATGCTGGGATTGGAAAAGATCGTATGGCTTCAGGCAAGCGGAATTTTTGTAGTAGTGGGAGGCGTCATCTTGTCTCAGTTGCCTTCACGCAACTCTTCCCGTTCCAAACGCAGTTGAATCCGGTTTCTTTCCGTATCTACGTTTAGCACTCTAACCGTCACATGCTCATGCAACTTGATCACATCCAGTGGATTGTGAACGTATTTGCGTCCCATTTGCGACACGTGGATCAACCCGTCTTGACGGATGCCTATGTTGACAAACGCTCCAAAGTGCGTGACGTTGCTAACAATGCCCGGTAAGACCATCCCCTCTTTCAAGTCTTCGATAGAGGCAATGGAATCGTCAAATTCCCACACTTTTATGATTTGCCGAGGGTCTCGTCCCGGCTTGTCCAGCTCTTTCATAATGTCCAGCAACGTAGGCATGCCGGCCTCTTCTGTGACGTATTTTTTTACATCCACGCGGCTGCGCAACTCCTGCGAAGCAACCAGCTGATCTACGGTGACGTCCAAATCTTTGGCCATTTGCCGAACAATTGGATAGCTTTCCGGGTGGACTCCCGTGTTGTCCAAGATGTCTGATGCTTGGGGAATGCGTAAAAAACCGGCACATTGTTCAAAAGCTTTTGCTCCCAGCCTCGGTACTTTTTTTAATTGTGCTCTTTTGGTAAAAGGTCCGTTTTCTTTTCTGTATTCCACAATATTCCGAGCCAAGGCGGGTCCCAACCCGGACACGTACGTCAACAAGCGGTGGCTGGCGGTGTTCAGGTTTACCCCCACGTGGTTGACGCACAGCTCTACCGTTTGGTCCAGTCCTTCTTTGAGCAACGTTTGGTTGACATCGTGTTGGTACTGCCCCACTCCCAAAGACTTTGGATCTATTTTCACCAACTCTGCCAAGGGATCCATAAGCCTCCTGCCTATAGATACAGCCCCTCTGACCGTTACGTCGTAATCGGGAAACTCTTCGCGTCCTGCCGCCGAAGCCGAGTATACACTGGCGCCGTCTTCGTTAACAGAGAAAATTTGAATTTTATGGGGAAAAGCTATTTTCTTGAGAAATTGTTCTGTTTCCCTGCCGGCCGTTCCGTTTCCAACGGCAATAACCTGGATTTTGTACGCTTCTACCAGCTGTGTTACTTTGCGCATGGATTGGCTTCGCTCGTTTGCCGGCGGATGCGGGTAGATGGTATCGTTGTGAAGCAATTCGCCTTGTTCGCTCAAACAGACAACCTTACATCCCGTACGAAATCCCGGGTCTATGGCCAATACACGTTTTTGGCCCAAGGGAGGAGCCAACAGCAATTGCCGCAAATTTTCGCGGAATACGTGTATGGACTCTCTGTCTGCCTTTTCTTTGTATTCGTTGAGTATTTCGTTTTCTATAGAAGGATGAATCAACCTGCGATACGCATCGGTCAAGGCCTCTTTCATCTGCCAAAGCGCATCTGCCTGATCTGTTTCCCGTCCCGCTCTGTGCTCGCGAGTAAGAAATTGTTTTTCTGCTTGTTCTATCGGGGATTCTTCTCTTTGCGGCTTGAGGGCTATAGATACCACTCCTTCTTTTTGAGCCCTCAACAAGGCCAACAACCTGTGGGGCGCCATGGAACGGATTCTTTCTGTGTAATCAAAATAGTTCCTGTACTTATCTCCTTCTTCTTCTTTGTCCTTCTGTACTTTGGAAACGAGTACGCCGTCTTGCCTGTATATAAATCGGATTTTTTGGCGCAAAGCGGCTTCTTCGCTGACTTTTTCTGCAATGATATCACGTGCTCCGGCCAAAGCCGCCTGCACATCTTCTACTTCTTGTGTTACGTATTTTTCTGCCAACTGCCTGCAATCGCCCTTCCAGCCGTCCATAATATCCAGAGCCAACGGTTCCAATCCTTTGTCACGTGCCACAGAGGCCCTTGTCTTTCTCTTAGGTCTGTAGGGCAAGTATAAGTCTTCCAAACGGTTCATTTCCCAGCAATCTTCAATAGCTGCGCGCAATTGGGGTGTCAACTTTTCTTGTTCTTCAATGGAGCGCAAGATGGCTTCTTTGCGTTTGGACAGTTCTACAAACTTGTCCCACAATTCTTTAATACCGGCAATTCGGACTTCGTCCAAAGATCCGGTAGCCTCTTTCCTGTACCTGCTCACAAAGGGAATGGTGGCGCCGTCTGCAAGCAACGTGACGGTATGTTCCACCTGCCACTCTTTGATGTGCAGCTGAGAAGCTATAAGCTCTATATGTTTTTTATTCATGGGATACTTGAGATAACTGTTCTCTGTAGGCTGAAAAAATACGCGATTTTGAAACAAAACCCAAATATTTGTACTCGTGGTCCAATACCGGTAAATTCCATGCACCGGTGCGTTCAAATTTCTCCATAACGCTTTCCATTCGCTCGTCTTCAAAGACATGATCTAACGGACGGTGCATCAGTTCGTTCACGAATACTTTTTCATACAATTCCCGCTGAAACATAATGGGACGGATGTCGTCCAAGGTCACAATGCCTTGCAGGCGTCCGTCTGTGTCTGTTACGGGGAAAAGGTTTCGTTTGCTTTTTTCAACTACTTTAATCAGTTCTTCCAAAGAATAGTCCGGGTGGATGGTCACAAAATCACTCTCTATGATATCCGAAGTCTTCAATAAGGTGAGCACGGCTTGATCGCTGTCGTGTGTAAGCAACTTGCCCTCTTTGGCCAACCGTTTTGTGTAAATGGAATACGGTTCAAAATTGCGAACGGTAACGAAAGAACAGACGGCCGTAATGATCAAAGGCATGAGCAATTGATACCCGCCCGTCAGCTCGGCAATCAAGAAAATGGCCGTAAGCGGTGCCTGCATGACACCGGCCATCAACCCCGCCATACCTACAAGCGCGAAGTTGGATTCCGGCAGCACGGATATGCCGGTCAAATTCAAGATACGGGACAACACAAAACCTAAGACGCCTCCCATAAAGAGCGTGGGACCGAACGTGCCACCCACGCCTCCGCCGGCATTGGTGAAAGACATGGCAAACACTTTCAGTAACAAGACAAGCGAAAAGAACACAGGAATAAACCATGCGCTGTTGCTCAGAGGCCCGTATATGAGGCTGTCTACGGCTCCTTCCACGTTGTTGTTCAACAAAGCCGAGAGCGAACCGTATCCTTCTCCATACAATGGAGGAAAAATGACTATCAAAAGTCCCAAAGCCACCGCCGATATAGCCCAACGTTTGTATTGGTTTTTGATTCCGGAAATGCGGCTTTCCATAAAGAGTGTGGTCCTTGTAAAAAACAAGCTGACAAAACCGCAGATAATTCCCAACAACAAATAATACGGGATGTTGGCCAAGAGAAAAGGCGCTGTGGAACTGGCAAAACTGACACCGGAGCCCGTAATGAGGGAAGATACGGCAGTTGCCGTAATGGAAGCCGTCAACAAAGGAATGATGGAACCCAATGTCAAATTGAACAAGAGGATTTCAAAGCAAAACAAGACACCGGCCAAGGGAGCCTTGAAGATGCCGGCAATGGCTGCCGCAGCCCCGCAACAAACGAGCAAGGTGACGCTGCGGTAGTTCATACCCAGTTTCCTACCCACATTGGATCCAATAGCAGCCCCCGTATATACGATGGGTGCCTCGGCTCCCACACTGCCTCCAAAACCAATGGTCATAGCACTGGAAATGACAGATGTATAACAGTTGTGTCCTTTGATTTGCGACTGGTTGCAAGAGATGGATTCCAGCACGCGCGTGACACCGTGCGAAATGTTGTCTTTTACAAAGTATTTTACAAACAACAGGGACAACAACATACCCAGACCGGGCAACAGGAAATACGCCAAACTCTCTGCAGGCAAACTTACGTGTGTTGTCAGCAAGTCTTTGATGAACTGTATAAACAGCTTAAGCAGTACAGCAGCCAATCCACTGAGTAGCCCAATGACCAATGATAACACCAAAAGGAGTGTGGACTCGGGTAAATGCTTAATCTTCGTCCATATCTTCTGCAACATCTGTAAATCGTGCATCTGCGGTATCCGGGAAGTCGACGTTGTCGTCGTCTCCTTGATCTTCATCTTCCGAACCAAAGATGTCTTTCTCAACTTCGTCGTAATCGTCAATTTTGACTTCAACCTTTACCAGGTAAATGGCTTCCGGGATTTCAAACGTTACGGCGTAAAAGTACGTACCGTCCGGTTTGTTCACCTTCATAATATCCCCCATATAATCTGCGTACCCGCGAGGATATTTTTCTCTCCAAATATTTAAGAGTTGTGGAGGCATATTTGCGTAGCCAATTACCAATCTTTTTTTATCGACCTGAGGTCTTTTCACCGGCGTCTTTTTCATAAGAAAAACAAGAGAAAAAAGATTTTGATGCAATAATACAACAATATTTTGAAATGCAAATTACATTCTTTCCGGTAATACAATACCAAGGATATCCATAGCCCGCTTTAGCAAACCGGCCACTTGTTTGAGCAAAGCCAAACGTTGGTCTCTAAGGATTGTGTCTTCTTCGTGAAGAACAGTCACTTCGTGATAATATTTGTTGAACTCTTTAGCCAAGTCGTAGCAAAAGTTGGCTACCTGTGCCGGCGAATAAGAGGTTCCTGCTTCTTCCAACACGTGTGGATACGAAGCCATGATTTTTATCAATCCGCACTCCGTTTCTTCCATAGGTCGATCTGATATCCGGGCCTTGTATCCTCTTTCCCGGGCTTTTCTCAATATGGATTGAATGCGTGCGTAGGTATATTGAATGAACGGTCCCGTATGGCCGTTAAAGTCTATGGACTCTTTTGGATTGAAGAGCATGGTTTTTCTGGGGTCTACTTTTAAAATGAAATACTTGAGAGCACCCATGCCCAACGTTTCATACAGCCGCTCTTTTTCTTCCGGCAACATGTCTTCCAACTTGGCCGATTCTCCGGATGTAATACGCGCCGTCTCTACCATTTGGTCCATCAAATCGTCCGCGTCTACAACCGTGCCTTCGCGCGATTTCATTCTTCCGTCCGGCAATTCAACCATGCCGTAAGACAAGTGTATGAGATCGTCTGCCCAAGGATATCCCAGTTTTTTGATAAGGACTTTCAACACTTGAAAGTGGTAATTTTGTTCGTTCCCAACCACATAGATGTGCTTGTTGAAGGCGCTTTCATCGTAACGACTCACGGCCGTTCCCAAATCTTGCGTCATATATACAGAAGTACCGTCCGAGCGCAGCAGAAGCTTTTGATCCAAACCTTCTTCTGTCAAATCGCACCATACAGAACCGTCTTGCTTTTGGAAAAACACACCTTGCTTCAAGCCCTCTTCTACCAATTGTTTCCCCAGCAGGTACGTGTCCGATTCGTAATATATCTTATCAAAAGACACCCCCATACGTTCGTACGTTTGGTCAAAACCTTCGTACACCCACCCGTTCATTTTCTTCCACAAATCCAGCACGTCTTTGTCTCCTTGCTCCCATTTGATCAACATCTCCTGTGCTTGGCGGATAAGCGGTGCTTCTTTTTCCGCTTCTTCCACAGACTTGCCCTGTTCTTCCAATGCCTTTATCTGCTCTTTGTATTTGTCATTGAACAGCACGTAATAATCGCCTACAAAGTGGTCTCCCTTTTTTCCGGAAGATTCCGGCGTTTCATTTTCTCCGTACTGTTCCCACGCCAACATAGATTTGCTGATGTGGATGCCGCGGTCGTTTACCAAATTTACCTTGATGACCTTATGGCCGTTGGCTTCCATAATGCGTGAAACGGACCAGCCCAACAAGTTGTTACGAATGTGTCCCAAATGAAGGGGCTTGTTTGTGTTGGGAGAGGAGTATTCTACCATTACCGTTTTCCCCGAGGGACCTTTCTGTCCGTAATCGGGTGTGTGGGCTATGTACTCCAACATTTGCATCCAAAACGGCCCGGACATTTTCAAGTTCAAAAACCCCTTGATGACTTGATACGATGCAATCCGTTCTTCCAATTGCACCATGTGTTTGCCCAATGTTTCGGCTGTTTCTACAGGCGATTTCTTGCTTATTTTCAATAACGGAAAGACGACGATTGTGAAGTCGCCTTCAAATTCTTTTCTTGTTTCTTGTATTTGCAGCACTTCGGGAGAAGGTGTTACGCCATACAGCTGCCGGATGGTTTTCTCAAGTGCTTGCGATATGATGGTATGGGCGTTCATTTATTTAAAATATTGTTTGATGGCCACTTTCACTTTAGGCGACAAATACACCATGGTAAACACGGTGCAAAATGCCATGAAAGCATACGCAATATCTATAATATCCACTACCGCTGCTAAGGGAATGACGGCTCCCATAACCAATGTTCCCAAGAACAAGTAGTTGTAATAATGCGCTCTATGGGCTCCAAACAAGAAATTTGTACATTTTGTACCGTAATACGAATAGGAAAACATGGTAGAAAAGGCAAAGACAAGGACTACAAGGAGCAACAAAAAGCTGCCCCATCCGGGAATGGATCGCTCAAAGGATTCCATAACCATTTGCATGCCTTGTACATCAGATATGGTGTACCTGGCGTTTACAAGAACAGCCAATGCCGTTAACGTACACACCAAGCCTGAATCTATGGAAGGAGCAATCATGGCTACCAAGCCTTCCCGTACAGGTTCTGTATTCCTGGATGCTCCGTGCATCATAGAGGCCGTTCCCACTCCGGCTTCGTTGACAAAAGCCGCTCTTCTGGCTCCAATGACAATGACGGACCCCACAAAACCTCCTGCTCCTGCTTTCAAATTGAAGGCATTTTGGAAAATGGAAGCAAATACACCGGGAACTTCTCCCAAATTGGTCAGAATGATGTACAATACCAGCAAGAAATAATAGCCTACCATAAAAGGCACGATACGCGAAGCCACCCTTCCTATACGGGAAATACCTCCCAATACCACAATGGCTACTATACCGGCTATAGCAAGCCCTGTAACAAAACGCAATCCTATGGTGTTTTCAATCCCTGCAGGTGTGTATATGACCGTTTGCAGCGCTTCTGTAAGTTGGTTGGATTGCATCAGACAAAAGGTTCCAATCAGACCGAACGTAGAAAAGAGTACGGCCAACGGCTTCCATTTTTTGCCCAGCCCTTCCGTAATCATGTACATAGCACCTCCTTGGACTTCTCCGGCGCTGTCTTTTCCCTTGTACATCACAGCCAAGGTACCTTCAAAAAATTTGGTAGCCATACCTACTATGGCACTAACCCACATCCAAAATATGGCTCCGGGGCCCCCTACGGTGATGGCCACGGCCACACCGGAAATATTACCCAAACCTACCGTGGCCGCAATGGCCGAGGTGAGCGCCTGGAAAGAACTCAATTGTCCGGCTGCTTTTTCTTCCTTAACCCCTACTGCTTTGAGGGCCCTGCCATAGAAACGAAGCGGAATAAAGCCGGAATATACCATGAAAAACACACCTCCTCCTATGAGAGTCAAAAACAGAGGGAGGTTCAGCCAAGAGCTGAAGGTGTGGAGCAGGTTACCTATCTTTTCGAACATAGGGTTACCCTAAATATGTTTTTAATAATTTGCTTCTAGCACTGTGACGCAGCCTTCTGATGGCTTTCTCTTTGATCTGACGAACGCGCTCACGCGTCAAGCCAAATTCTTCTCCAATCTCTTCTAAAGTCATTTCTTGTGTGCCGATTCCAAAGAAATACTTTACGATATCTCTTTCCCTTTTGGATAGAGTAGACAAAGCGCGTTCAATTTCTTTATTCAAACTTTCATTGACCAACCCCCTGTCTGCGTTTGGGGAATCGTTGTTCACCAACACATCCAACAGGCTGTTGTCTTCCCCGTCTATAAAGGGTGCATCTACAGATACGTGACGTCCCGAAACACGGAGGGTATCTGAAATTTTCTCACTGGGAATATCTAATATTTCTGACAGTTCGTCCGGAGAAGGCATCCGCTCGTGCTCTTGTTCAAATTTTGAAAGAGCTCTATTGATTTTATTTAAGGACCCTACTTGGTTCAAAGGCAAACGAACAATACGGCTTTGCTCTGCCAAAGCTTGTAGTATGGATTGCCTAATCCACCAAACGGCATAGGAAATGAATTTAAAACCACGAGTTTCGTCAAATTTTTCCGCCGCCTTAATCAAACCCAAATTTCCTTCGTTGATCAAATCCGGGAGACTCAACCCCTGATTCTGATACTGTTTTGCAACAGACACCACAAACCTGAGGTTGGCTCGAGTCATTTTCTCAAGAGCCAATTGATCTCCTTTCTTGATGCGTTGCGCCAATTCCACTTCCTCTTCCACAGAAATCAGATCTTCCCTGCCTATTTCTTGCAAATACTTATCCAGAGAAGCACTTTCTCTGTTAGTAATTGATTTTGTAATCTTTAATTGTCTCATCTAATAATAAAAAATTCTAACTGCCTTCTTATACGTAAAAAGACAGTTAAAGTTTCATTTCCCAAAAAATATTTTTAGGAATCAGTTGCCCAAAGCATAGTAATAGACAGATCCGTCGGGATATTTCCCCTCAATAAGTACACCACGCTCAGCCATTTGTACCATTTGGGCCAACTGCTGAACACTGGTAACGGGCTTCTGGTTTACGTGCGTTATGACAAATCCTTTTTTGATACCGGCTCTTCTGATTTTTCCGTCTTCCAAAGAAACGATTTCAATCCCGGAACGAATTTTCAACTTCTCACGCAATGCTTTATCGGCCGGACGCAACGAAGCTCCCAGGAAATGCGTTACGTCTCCATCACTTTCCGTTATCAATTGCGTATCTCCCGATCTGCTTTGCAAGGTGGCGGTCACAGTCATCTGTTTTCCTCCTCTGAGCAAAGTGAGTTTTATGTTGTCCCCGGGACTGTAGCTGTTTATTTGTTCTTGCACGGCCGTTCCCGTATTTACGACTACATCTTCAATTTGTATAAGAATATCACCCGTCTTTACTCCGGCCTTCTCTGCCGCTCCGTTTTTCGTTACCTCATGAATATACACACCCTTAATTTCTTTGATGTCTTTTTCTTTGGCCAAATCTCCCGTTACGTCTTGCATGCTGATACCCAATAGGGCCCTTTGGACGATTCCGTACTTGCGGATATCTTCCACTACTTTTCGAGCCATATTGGAAGGTACGGCAAACGAGTATCCGTCATACGAGCCTGTACGTGTGGCAATGGCCGTATTGATGCCTACCAATTCACCTTTGACGTTTACCAAGGCCCCTCCGGAATTGCCGGGATTTACGGCTGCGTCTGTCTGTATGAAAGCTTCTATTTTAAAATCTTCTCTGTGAGAAGGCAAACTGCGTCCTTTTGCACTTACAATACCGGCTGTGATGGTGGAGCGCAAATCATAGGGATTGCCTATGGCCAGGACCCATTGGCCCAAGCGCAAATCGTCTGAATTGCCGTATTTCATATACGGCAAACCGGTAGCCTCTATCTTTAGCAAAGCGATATCTGTAGCCGGGTCCTTCCCTACTACTTTTCCATCATACTGTCTTTTGTCGTCCAGCGTAACGACTACTTCTTCTGCACCGTCAATGACGTGTGTAGCTGTAATGATGTACCCGTCAGGGCTTATAATGACTCCCGAACCGGCTCCCACTTGAGGCCGCATCTGAGGTGAATCGCCGTATCCAAAGAAAAAATCAAGAAAGCTTTGAGGTCCTTGCATGGATTGGCCTCTTTTAACAACCTTCACGTGTACAACGGCTTTGACACCTGTTTCTGCAGCAAATGTAAAATCCGGATAGGACGATTCTGCCAGAGAAACTTTATGAATAACCGGCTCTTGTCCCTGGGTCACGTATACTTTTTCCATTTGCTTGGATGTATTTGCCACATGGTTTACCAACAAAGTTGTCCCAACACTAACGAGTGCCGTAATGATAATCACAAGTCCAATTCTGTTTTTCATTGTTCTATCTCTTAAAATTTATCTACTTTTGAAAATTATTTCAAAATTCATACCAAAATCATGAAACTGCCATTTTGTAAATACCACGGTGCCGGCAACGATTTTATTCTCATAGACAACCGCAAGGGTGGCATCAAACTGAAATCAAAACAGATACAGGCACTCTGTCACAGAAGGTTTGGCGTGGGTGCAGACGGGCTGATCTTATTGGAGAGCGCCCAAGCGCCGTTCCAATACTACATGGCTTTTTACAATTCTGACGGTACAGAGGGAACCATGTGCGGCAACGGCGGACGCTGCCTGGTGGCTTTTGCAGATAAACTGGGTATTACAAACCATCATTTCTTGGCCATTGACGGTGAACACAACGCGTTCGTACTGGAAAAATCAGGCAACAACACGTTGGTAAAACTACAACTGGGCGATGTCAAAGAAGTCCTGACTTATGACGAAAACAGCTACATAGTTCAAACAGGTTCGCCGCATTTGGTACGCTTTGTACCCGATGTGCAAGCCATAGACGTACATACTGAAGGAGCCTACTGGCGTAGCCATCCTGACTTTGGAGCCAAAGGCGTCAATGTGAACTTTGTGGAAATTTTAGACCAAGGATGTCTTTATGTACGGACGTTTGAAAGAGGTGTGGAAGCGGAAACGTGGGCATGCGGAACGGGTTCTGTAGCCAGTGCTTTGGCAGCGCGTGTTCACACAAACAGCCAATTGGTCCATTGGTCCATCCAAACAAAAGGGGGAAATCTACAAGTAGATTACATCCCGGAAGAAAAAGGCTTTCAAAAGGTGTTTCTGACCGGCGGAGCCGTTTTGGTTTTTACAGGCCATGCAGACCTGTAGCTCTTGGAGGGAAAATGGCACTGCCTATGCGCAACATAGTGCTTCCTTGCTCCAAAGCTGTTTCATAATCTCCCGTCATACCCATAGAACAATGTACAAACGCCGGGTTGTCTGCAAACCGACCTTGTTTTAAGGTGTCAAACAGCTGCCGCAGTTGTTTGAACTCTTTGGCAACCACTTGCTTATCATCCGTAAACGTAGCCATCCCCATGACTCCGCATAGGGTCACGTTGGGGTACATGTCTTTGTTCACTTGCAACACCTCTTCCGGAAGGTAGCCTTGCTTTGTTTCCTCTTGTGCAATGTGTACTTGCAAGAGCACATCTTGAACCACACCCAACCTTTCCGCCTGTGTCTGTATGGCACGCAACAACCTGTCTCTGTCTACCGATTGAATGAGTTTGGCGTATCCTACTACTTCTTTTACTTTGTTCGTTTGCAAACGGCCGATAAAGTGCCATTCGATATCTTTGGGCAATAAAGGAATTTTCTCTGCCATTTCCCGCGATCTGTTTTCTCCAAAGACCCGTTGTCCTGCATTGTAAGCGCGTTGAATAAGGTCTGTGGATTGAAACTTGGAAACGGCTACCAAAACAACATCAGGTGGAAGCAAGTCATGCAGATGTCTTACATGTTCTTCAATCATCATCTCTTCTTTTTCATCTGTTGCTGCTGTTGTCGCTGCATCTCTTCCAAACGTTGTTGGAACTTTGATTTTTTGGGTGCCGTGGTGGAGGCTTTGGCTGCTTTTTCTTTCAATTGTTTATACAACTCTTCTTCGTTCACGAAAAACCTTTGAGTAATCCACGTTTGCAGCATGGTGGTCAAGTTGGACAACAAGTAGTAGTAACTAAGAGCTGCCGACAAATTGTTGGCCACGGTAAGCATCATCAAAGGCATGAAATAGAGCATCATCCCTTGCATGCCGGGCATTTGCTGGTTGCTTGACTGCTGTTTCATGTTCATTCTGGAATACAGGAACATGGAAATGGCCATGAGCAAAGCAAACAAGCTGATGTGGTCTCCGTACAAAGGAATTTTGAATGGCAATTCCAAAATGGAGTCGTATCCGCTTAAGTCATCTGCCCACAAAAAGCTTTGTTGCCTAAGTTCTATAGACCCCGGGAAGAAACGGAACATGGCAAACAAGATGGGCATCTGGAAAAACATGGGCCAACACCCTCCCATCATCTTTACCCCCGTCTTTTTGTACAAATCCATGGTCTCTTGCTGCTTCTTAAGCTGGTCTTCTTTTTTGGGGTATTTTTCGTTGATTTTGTCTATTTCCGGTTTGAGCACACGCATCTTCGCGGAAGACATATAAGATTTAAACGTAAACGGAAAGATGAGGAGCTTGATGAAAATAGTCATCAATAAAATGATCAAACCAAAGTTTGCTATATACTTGTTTAGGAAGTTAAACGTAGGAATAATCAAGTAGCGGTTGATCCAGTTGATCAGCATACCGCCCAAGGGAATGATTTGTTCAAAGGAACGTCCGTATTCCTTCAGCGAATAGTATCCGTTGGGACCAAAGTAAAATTGAAGTTCGACTGTTTGCTCCTTGTCCGATTGATAGGGAACCTGCATAAACGCATGGCATTCCATCAAAAGCGTATCGGCGTTGTTGGGCTCATAAAAACGGAAAGACAAATCTCCGCTATTGAACGATTCTTCCGCTATCAAAATGGCGGAAAAGAACTGCTGCTGAAAAGCCATCCACTCTACGCGCGTTTTGACAGACTGCGAAGCCTCGGCTTTCCTCATTCCCAATTTTTCCACATCGTCCGTATTGGGGTATTTGTAGGCAACGGTAGAATAGTTCTTTTCGTTGTTAAATCCTTTCTCCAAATGGCGTATATTCACGTCCCAGTTCAAGTCCATTTGCGTTACGTTCCTTGGAATGAATCGATCCATTCCAATCATGTTTATATGGAAGTTGAGCAAATAAGACTCTTCTTCCAGCAAATAGACATATTCTATATAGGCGTTGTCATCAAAATGCAAGGTAAAGGACAAGGTGTTTTCTTCCTCTGTTGCTTGAGTATCAAAGTAGAAGTGTCCCGTATTGATTTGTTCTCCTACAAACAAATCCAATCCCAATTTGTTGGAAGCTCCGTCAAACAGCAGCAAGCTATCTCCTGAGTACGTCTTGAAGTTCTTTATTTGTACGCTGTACGGTCTGCCTCCCAAGTTGGAAAAGACGATTTTCAATTTGTCGTTTTCCAGTATGTGAAAAGATTCCTCTCCTACGTACGCGCGGTTCAACTGAACATTCGTAAAGGTGCTTGTAGGCGTGGTGCTAACGCGTTCAACGGGTCTTTCTTCAACCGGTTCTACACCTGCATCCGGCAGTTGTATAGCCTTCAAGGCTTGTTCGCGTGCAATGGAATCGCTTACAAATTGTGCTCTTTGCTGCTCCTTGGCCGCTTTAGAATTGTACAGGCTGAATCCCACTAAAATGGCGCCGATTAGCAAAATGGCCCAAACTGTATTCTTATTCATTACTGTCTATTTGTTTGATTTTTTCTTCCAACTCGGCCAGTTCCAATCTGGCTTCTTCTATTTTCTTACGTGTATCTGCAAGGATTTTGTCTGCATTTTTAGATTTGGCAAAAAATCCCATGTTGTTTTCCCATACGGCAATTTCAGATTCCAATTGACGGAACCGTTGGATGTGTTTGTCACGTCCGCTACGCGCCTCGTCGTAGTGCCCTCTGCTCCTGCGGTAAGAACCTCTTTTTTCTGCAGAAAACGGATCCAAATGTCCAAAGTGCTTAGTGATTAGTTCCTTATATTTGTTTTGGACGGTGTCTTTTTGTTTTATGGGCACAAAGCCTATGGCGTTCCATCTGCTTTGAAACGTCCTTAATTGGCTTGCGTGTTGGCTCTCATTACCGGGCACAAAACTTTCCAGTTCCTTAAGGATGGCTTCTTTGGCTTTTAAGTTTGCTTCATAAGAAGCGTCTTGTTTTGAGAAATGGTCTGCTTTGCGCGTAAAAAACACATCACAAGCAGAACGAAAACGTTTCCAGATGATGTCTGCTTGTTTTCTTGGTACAGGCCCTATTTCTTTCCATTGTTTTTGCAAATGGATCAGCTGGTCCGTTGTTCTACGCCAATCGTCGCTCATGTTCAAGGCCTCTGCCTGCTCACACAAAGCCGTTTTGCGCTCCAAGTTGTCCTGCATCTCTTTTTTGAAGTCTGCATAAAACTCTCGTTTTTCTCCGTAGAACGTATCGCAAGCCGCGCGAAACCTATCGTATACCCTTTGGTTCTCTTTCTTAGTGGCAAACCCTATGGATCTCCATTCCTTTTGGAGGGCCTCCAATTCTTTTGCTTTTTTGTTCCAGTTGACCCCTTCTTGGTCTATAAGAGCCACTATGGCCTCGGCTTTTTCACAGAGACTCAACTTCTGCTCTAAATTTTGCCGTTGCTCTTTCTTTTGTTCTTCAAAATGTTTTTGATGCCTGATATTGATGGCCGTTGTACTGGTTTTAAAACGTTCCCACATGGGTTCCCTCAAGTTGCGTGCGATAGGACCCGTTTCTCTCCATTCCTCATGCAGTTTCTGCAATTTGTGGAATGCAGACACAATATTGGGTTCGTCTACCAGCTCTTCCGCCCTTTCACACAACTTTTCTTTGATCTCCAGATTGCGTTTGAAATCCAGATCTCTAAGCTCGTTGTTGATTTTTACGTAGTCGTAAAATTTCTCAACGTAATGTTGGTACGTTTCCCAAACTTCTTTTGTCCTGGACAAAGGTACGGGGCCGACTTCTTTCCAATGAAGCTGGAGCGCTCTGAATTCCGGGAAGGTATGGTTGATATCTTCTTGCTTCTCCAACAGCGCTTTTATGCCTTCAATGATGGACAGTTTCTCTTCCAGATTCCTTTCTTTTTGGAGCTCGATATTTCTAAGCAAGTCTGCTCTAAGTACTTTATAACGCGCATAGAGTTTCTTAAATGCTTCCTCCTGCGCATCTACCGGGGCTTCCACAGGTGTTTCCGCAGGTGTTTCTTCTGGTTTTTCTGCAGGTGTTTTTGCCGAGGCTTCTTCCGAGGCTTCTTCCGAGGCTTCTGCCGAAGCTTCTTCTGTTGCTTCTACCGGTGCTTTTTCTGTTGCTTCTACCGGTGCTTTTGCCGAGGCTTCTACCGAAGTTTCTTTTTCTTTTTTTAACAGTTTGTAAAAATGAGACTTGATTGTTTCTGCATGTTTGTGCATCTCAGTCTTGTCTTCGGCTTCTATGAGCTGTTCAAAAACAGATAGAAGTCCGGAAATATCCAGATTTGAAAAATCTGTACTGTCAGAGTACTTAATATCAGGATCCATTTTAATTAGAAAGGATTTAGTATTTATAGCTTGCAAATGTAATGAAAAACTACCATATATTGAATAATGATTACTTTTGTAGCGTATGAGAATTGATATTGTAACGGTTCTTCCGGCTTTATTGGAAAGTCCTCTTTCGCACTCCATTGTCAAAAGGGCGCAGGAACGTTCTCTGGTAGATATCGTAGTTCACGACCTCAGGCCGTATGGAAAGGGTACGTACAAACAAACGGACGACTACCCTTTTGGAGGCGGTGCGGGTATGGTTCTGATGATTGAACCGGTATACCGGCTGATTGAAGACTTGAAAAAAGAACGTACGTACGACGAAATCATCTATACGTCTCCGGACGGATTGGCTTTTACGCAAAAAGAAGCCAACCGCATTTCTTGCCTAAAAAACATCATACTCTTGTGCGGCCATTACAAAGGCATTGACCAAAGAATACGAGACCATTTGATTACTCTTGAATTGTCTATTGGTGACTATGTATTGACAGGTGGAGAATTGGCTGCCGCCGTCATTACAGATGCTGTTGTCAGGCTGTTGCCGGGTGCTCTATCAGATGGAGAATCTGCGCTTACAGATACATTTCAAGACAACTTGCTGGCGCCCCCTATTTATACGCGTCCGGCTTCTTTTCATGGCTGGGAAGTACCTCAAGTGCTATTGAGCGGGGATCCTGTTAAAATTCAGCAATGGCAAGAAAAAGAAAGCCTGAGCCGTACAGAACGACTCAGGCCCGATTTACTGACCGATCTTTCAGAATAAAGGCATGTCTCTTAGCTTGGCAGCCTGCATGGTGTTTTTCAACAAAGATACACGCGTCATGGGACCTACACCTCCGGGAACAGGTGTGATGTAGCTGCAACGCGGAGCCACTTCGTCAAAATCAACGTCTCCTACCAACTTATAACCTGTCTTTGTTCTGTTGTCTTCTACTCGGCTGATGCCCACATCAACGACAACGGCTCCCTCTTTTACCCAATCTGCTTTTATCAAAAGAGGCTGCCCTATGGCGGCTATCAGGATGTCTGCTCTGCGCGTAACTTCCGGTAAATCAACCGTTCTTGAGTGACAAAGCGTTACGGTACAGTCTCCTCTGTATCCTTTCCTGGAAAGGAGGTTGGCCAACGGCTTGCCTACAATATTGCTTCTACCTACAATCACACACTCCTTGCCTTGAAGAGGGATGTGGTAATAATCCAACAGGTCCACAATACCGGCCGGAGTAGCCGCCACAAACGACGGAAGACCAATCATCATACGCCCCATGTTGATGGGATGAAAACCGTCCACGTCTTTATTGGGATCAATAGCTTCAATCACCTCTTGTTCATTCAAATGCTCGGGTAAAGGCAGCTGTACAATCAAGCCGTCCACTCCCGCATCTTCATTTATAGACTTTACACACTCAATGAGCCCTTCCTGGCTAATGGTAGAAGACAGCTTGTACAGTATGGATTCCATACCTACTTGTCTGCAATCCTTTTCCTTACTTTTTACGTACGAGTGGCTTGCCGGGTCGTCTCCTACAACGATAGCGGCCATACGTGGTTTTCTTCCAAATTCCCTACTCCAACGATCCACATCACGTACAATATCCTTTTTTAAGGCTTCTGCCACCAAATTTCCATCCAAAATTTTCATAATTGTTCCTCCCTTATTTATATAGACATTCCGCCTCTTCTGAGCGACTGCATCATAGAAGCGCCGCCACCCTTCCTTAGGTTTCTCATCATTTTTCTTGTTTCACCAAATTGTTTGATCAAACGATTGACCTCTGTCAAAGAAGTACCGCTGCCGTCGGCTATTCTTTTGCGTCTGCTTCCGTTGAGTATAGAAGGATTTTCCCTCTCCTCCGGAGTCATGGATCCAATGATGGCTTCTATTTCTTTGAACGCATCATCATCTATGTCCACATCTTTTACGGCTTTGGATACTCCGGGAATCATGGCGGCCAAATCTTTGATGTTTCCCATCTTTTTCACTTGTGTGATTTGCTTTAAGAAGTCGTCAAAATTGAAGCTGTCCTGCGCCAATTTCTTCCTGAGCTTTTTGCTTTCCTCTTCATCAAACTGTTCTTGAGCTCTCTCTACAAGCGTGACGATGTCTCCCATACCCAAAATGCGATCTGCAATACGTGTGGGATGAAAGACGTCCAAAGCATCCATTTTCTCGCCGGTACCTACAAATTTTATAGGCTTATTGACTACGGCTCGTATAGATAAAGCAGCACCTCCCCTTGTGTCGCCGTCCAATTTTGTAAGAACGACTCCGTCAAATTGCAATTGTTCATGAAAAACACGAGCCGTTTCCACAGCATCTTGACCGGTCATGGAGTCTACTACAAAGAGCGTTTCTGTAGGATTTACAGCTTTTTTTATGGCAGTGATTTCTGCCATCATTTTCTGGTCTACCGCCAAACGACCGGCCGTATCCAAAAGGACTACGTTGTGTCCGTTTTGACGGGCATGTTTTATGGCATGTTCTGCAATCTGTACAGGATTCTTGTTTTCTTCCTCTGTATATACATCAACACCAATCTGTTGACCAAGCACTTTCAATTGTTCAATAGCTGCAGGCCTGTACACATCTCCCGCAACCAACAGCGGTTTCATACCTCTTTTTTGCTTGAGCAGCAAAGCCAGTTTGCCTGAAAACGTCGTTTTTCCCGACCCTTGCAAACCGGCCACAAGTACGATACCGGGATTCCCTTTGGTGTGAATACCTACTGCCTCTCCTCCCATCAGTTCCACCAACTTGTCGTGCACAATCTTGGTCATCATTTGACCGGGACGTACAGACTTGAGGACTTGTTGACCTAAGGCTTCTTCTTTTACATTGTCGCAAAAATCTTTGGCTACTCTATAGCTTACGTCGGCATCTAGCAGAGAACGACGTACTTCTTTTAATGTTTCTGCAACGTTTATTTCAGTAATTCTTCCTTCTCCCTTAAGCAAGGAAAAGGAACGCT
>Ga0265293_10005522_pt1 | contig 21028 bp, 16 predicted proteins | sample Munlanlewell138R_FD_192505 | JGI IMG/M metagenome (GOLD analysis project Ga0265293, IMG submission 192505) | Leachate microbial communities from a municipal landfill in Southern Ontario, Canada - Leachate well 138R | ecosystem: Engineered > Solid waste > Landfill > Unclassified | place: Canada... | reverse complement strand
ACAGCCCCCGGCTTTGCACCAACAATGCCGCTGACACATTGGCGGTAGCCACCAGCACCACCACCAGCCCCACCAGCAGCGAAAACAGTCTGGGGCGGCTCACCTGCAGGGCGTGAGCCGTGCGTATCATCTTGCCCGTCTTTCCCATCAGCGCGCCTCCCTTATCTGTTTTTGCGGCGGCGAAGCACCACCACGCCCGCACCCGCCACCGCGAGGGGCAGCACCCCCACCAACAGAAGGGTGTAAAGGTGCGCTTCACGCATGGTCAGGTTCTCCAGCAAATAGGAGCCGATGACCACCATAGTGGCACCAAACGGGGGGGTGGCCCCCGCGTAATTGTCAAGTAAACTATACAAAAACGCCTCGTTTCCGTACTCGTCGCTTTCCAGCGCGTCATGTGCCGCCAAGTACACACTGGAGACGACAAAGACCGCCCCGCCCCCGCCGCTGTCCCGGCTGAGTGCCGCGATGGTGAAGTTGCCCTCACTGCTTTGCAGCTTGCCGTCGGCATAGGCGGCGGAGTCGGGAGAGGCGCGCAGCAGCGCCCCCACTTCCTTGCCCTCCCGCTCGGACAGCATGAGGGGGGAGGCTTCCCTGACAATCACGCGCCCCGCGCCGTACTCGCCCGTCCGGCGGGCCAAAGTCGCCCCGGCGTCACTGTCGGCATACGACGCCACCAGCGTGTAGCCGTCGGCGGTGATGGACTGCCCCCGGTCGCGAATGGTCGCGTCCGAGACGGCAATACCCCACCCGGCCAAAAATGCTTCCAGTTTGACCAGCCCGGAGGTCAGCGGGTCGATGCCCATCACCAGCAGTCCGCCGGCGTCCAGAAACTCCTCGATTTTCTCCAGTTCCGCCCGCACCCCCGTCTGCCCGCGAATGAAGTCGTAGCGAGGGTTGGACACCACCAAAATTCCCGCCGTGTCGGTCAGCTCCTCCTGCATGAGGTCAATGGGCAGGACCCGGTACCCCGCGCACACCAGCAGGTTATAGAAAGATTTATCGGCCACCTCGCCGTGGTTGGTACTCACGTAGGCGGTGGGGTGGGGATCGGTCAGCACCCAGCGCACCATGGCGGCCATGACCTCCTCGCCGTTGTAGGCCTCGGTCTCGTTGTTGGCATTCAGCACAAAAAAGGCGGACAGGGGCTGCACCATAAACTGCGCACCGCCGTCAATAATGACCGATTGGGTGGTGATCCGGTTGATTTGCCGACGGGTGGTCTCCCCCGTATCCGGGTCGGTCTCGGTCTCGTACCGGTACCGCTCCACCCGCTCGGGGTCGGTGAAAATATTGACCGTCTCCACCGTGATGAAGTCGTGCCGCTCCGCCAGCTGCCGGGCGGTTTCCCACACCAGGCGGTACACCACGTCCCCCCGCAGCTCCTCCTCGTTCATGCAGAACAGGAGGGACACTTCGCCCTCTGCCGACAGCGCGGACAGGTAGTCATGGATGGGTTCCCCCACCCGGTGCTCGTAGTGCTCCTTGGTGTACAAATACCAGCCGAAATGCTCGGCGAGTGCGTACACCGCCACGTTCAGCACCGCCACCAGCGCTAAAAAGGCGCTGATCAGCGCGGTGCTGACACGGGTATATTCCCTCACAAGCCGGCCCTTCTGCATGATGCTGCTCCCCCTCATAGATAGCGCCGTTTGTCATACACGCGCATGGTGAGAAAGAGAAAGACCGCCGTCACCGACAGGTAGTAGATCAGCGCCGCCACATCGAAAATCCCCTGGGTGAAGTTCTGGAAGCGGCTGAAAATCGAAAAGCTGCTGACCACCGCACGCAGCCAGTAGACCGGAATGATGCGATTGACCAGACTGATCAATAAAAACAGCAAAATGATGCCCATCGACCCCACCGCCGCCGCCAGCTGGTTTTCGGTCAGCGCCGAGACAAACAGCCCGATGGCAATGAAGGCCATGCCCACCAGCAGCATCGCCAGCAGGTTGCCCAGCCACATGGCTGTCTTGACATAGCCGTAGGGGTAGAGCAGGAGGAAAGACAGGGAGGACAGGCCCATGCACCCCGCAAACACGGTATACGCCGCCAGAAACTTGGCGCTCACCATGCTGAAAATCGACACCGGGGCGGTGAGCAGCATCTGTTCGGTGCGCTGCCGCCGCTCCTCGCTGAACAGCTTCATGGTGAGCAGAGGCAACAGCACCGCTAACAACAGCAACAGGTAGGTGAAGTACTGGGTCACATCCGCCGACATGGCATACAGGGTGGTAAAGACAAACACCCCTCCGCTCACCGCAAAGAAAATCGCCACGAACACATACCCGATGGCCGAAGTAAAGTAGGCCCTCATTTCACGCCGGTAAATCGCTGACATAGCATCCCCCCGCTTGTACTATCGCTGTTTTTGTCTCTTTCGCGCCGCTGCTCCAACCGGCCGCCCGCGGCTTCCGAACACCCCGCCGGAATGGCCCGGCCGGCGTCCTTGTTTGGTCTGTCATCGGTTGCCCGGCCCGCGGGCAGCCTTCTGTCCCCCGCCGCAAAGCCCGTCTCATGGCTTGGACTGGGCGTTGGCGCGGTCCACCAATCGGATGAACACCGACTCCAGGTCCGTGCCCACCCCCGTCACCCCCACAATGGGGTAGCCCTTTTTCGCACAACTGTAAAACACATCCTTGCGGCAATCGGTGCCTTTGGCGCCCTGCACCAGGTACACCTCCGCCTCGCCGTCCCGCTGGTCCGCCGCGTCGGCCGAGAGCACGCCCGCCGTCCCCCGCAGGGTCGCGAGCACCTCTTTTTTCGGACCGCCGATGCTGTACCGATAGTGCGTGTTGTCCGCAATGGCGCGGGTGAGGTTGTCGGTCTGCTCGTCGGCAATCAGCTTGCCGCGGTTGATGATGAGCACACGCCCGCAGACCGCCTGCACCTCCGCCAGCACGTGGGTGCTCAGCACCACCGTGTGCCGCTTGCCCAGCGTGCGCAGCAGCCCCCGCACCTCAATGATCTGTTTGGGGTCGAGCCCGATGGTGGGCTCGTCAAAAATGAGAATTTTGGGGTCGCCCACCAGTGCTTGGGCGATGCCCAGCCGCTGCCGGTACCCCTTGGACAGGTTGCGGATCAGACGCTGCCGCACCTCCCCCAGCTTGACCACCTCGCAGATCTCGTCCAGGTGCGCCCGGCGGTTCAGGGTACAGCCCCTGAGTTCGTAGGCAAACTGCAAATACTCCTCCACTGTCATTTCGGGGTAGACCGGGGGCTGTTCGGGCAGGTACCCGATTTGCGCCTTGGCGGCCAACGGATGGTCCAGCACGTCCACCCCGCCGATGACCACCTTGCCCGAGGTGGCGGACAGGTAGCCGGTCAGGATATTCATCGTGGTGCTTTTGCCGGCCCCGTTGGGCCCCAGCAACCCCACAATTTCGCCCTCCCCGACGGTAAAGCTGACGTCACTGAGCGCGTACTGGTTGCCGTACCGCTTGGTAAGATTTTGGACTTGTATCATGGTGGCAAGTGATCCTTTCTGATACGGTTTCCCCTGCCCTCCGCAGGCATCAACAACTTTACTTTTGCGGACCGCCCGCCTCCCGGCGAACTGCCCTAAAACACGGCCTCCGCAAGCCCGCCGACCATGCCGCCGACCCGACTGCTGCCGCTCGGCTGCCGCCTCCCGGCGAACCGTCCTAAAACACGGCCTCCGCAAGCCCGTCGACCCGACTGCTGCCGCTCGGCTGCCGCCTCCCGGCGAACCGTCCTAAAACACGGCCTCCGCAAGCCCGCCGACCCGGCCGCCGCCGCTCGGCTGCCGCCTCCCGGCAAACCGTCCTAAAACACGGCCTCCGCAAGCCCGCCGACCCGGCCGCCGACCCGACTGCTGCCGCTCGGCTACCGCCTCCCGGCGAACCGCCCTAAAACACGGCCTCCGCAAGCCCGCCGACCCGGCCGCTGCCGCTCGGCTGCCGCCTCCCGGCGAACCGCTCTAAAATACAGCCTCCGCAAGCCCGCCGACCCGACTGCTGCCGCTCGGCTGCCGCCTCCCGGCGAACCGCCCCCGCCGAACTCTGTCGGCGGGTCGGGCACCCCGCCCTGTTTCGGCAGATGATCGGGCAGGTCGCGTCAGGCCCGTTTGAGTGCTTTTATTCTGATAATTGTACCATGCAAATATAAAGGAAATATGAACGAACCGAGAAAATGCTGTGTGTCAGCCGTAAAAAATCCCACACAGCCCGCACGCAACGCCTCTCCCGCCCTCCCCGTCCTTTTTCCGCGCCGCCGCCCTCACATCCTGCCGCCCTCACATCCTGCCGCCCGTCTCCCTTATTTTTCGCCGTCCCGCCTGTTTTATGCCCCCTTGCCACGCTCCCCAAGCACAGCCAAAGCCGCCCTCCATAAAAAAAGCACCATGAACAAAACGACTTCGTTCATGGTGCGGGGTTTTGAAAAAGTAACAGGCCTGTTTTACGCCCTCATCAGGAAAATCACGCCGTCCCCGGAGGGCCGGGGATTGCCGGTAAAGGCATCTTCATAGACATCATGCAGCGCGCATGGCATCACCGCATGGTCCGCCACCAGCCTGAAAAAAGCCGTCGCCTCCTCCTCATCCTCCGTAAAGTTTCGCAACACCGCCGCCATCCGATTGGCCTGCCGGTCGGCCTCCGCACCGGCGCTTTGTCTGTACAACAACAATTTGATGGTGAAATAAGGACGCCGAGGGGGCCCCTCTTGAAGCAAACTCGCACAAATACAGTACCTGCCGATGGTGATGCAATGCTGGTGCAGCAACCTCGGTTGCAGGACATCGTCACTCGCAAGCACGGCGCTGAACAAGGATGTGGCTGTCACGGTCTGTGGATCGTTGAAACGGTCGGCTTTCATAACTGCTCCTTTCAAGATGTTGTTGCAGACAGTATATCATAGTATAAATACTCACTATATTAAGAGCCTCTCCCTTTTCACGACGCTTTTTACAGAAAATGGTTAGCTCGTCTCTATCATGTATATATATTCTCTATAACGAATTTTTCCTTGGAATTTATTACATTTGCCAAAAGAGGATTCCTCTGGCTTCCTCATTTTCCAGAAACTTAGGCAAGCATTTTCCTTAGTTTTATGGTATAATTGTCTCAAAGCAAGCAAGATGTTTTGGCAATATTGCGCTCCATGTTTTTTGCATATAATCACATTCATTATACATAAAGGAACCCCCCACATGAAATCATTCAAAACCATCCTCCGTTCCCTGCGCGACAAAGAACTGTACATAGGTGCCCGCTACCTGATGGGACTGGGCCTGCTGGCGTGTGCCCTGGTGTCGATCGGCCTGTGCGTCCTGCAGCAGTATGGCGAAGGTGCGCTCTCGCTCTGGCTCGCGGCTCACCTGCGGGAAGCGGTGGGCACCGTGCTGTTTTCCGTGCTCCTCACCATGGCGGCCTCCTTGACGCTGGACTATGCCTATACCAAAGAGAAAAGCCAAGAGTAACGGCGTGAAATATACATATATGCATAAAGTGTAAATTATCTTCTGACCCATTGACAGACAAGCCCGTCGGACATATAATAAAAATAGATAATCATCCGCGGCCACGCACGTGCCGCCTGCGGCGCGCCCCGTTCTCACCCGGCGCGTGGTCTGTCAAGCCCAAAAAGGAGGCCTGCCTGATGAAACGTTTGCTTTCGCTTTTGCTCTTGCCGGTGGTGCTTGTCGGCGCTCTGAGTGCCTGCGGGCAGCCGCTGCCTTCCGGCACGACCACCACCGCCCCGGTGTTGCAACTGGCTTTCATGCGCAACGACGACGGCCGGAGCGGCTATACCGAAGAAGATTTTCACCGCGCCTACCTGCGGCTGTCGCTCGAGCTGCTGACCTCCCAGTCCGCCGGGGAAAACGTCCTGCTCTCCCCCTTCTCCATCCTGATGGCGATGACCATGGTCGCCAACGGCGCCGACGGCGAGACCCTCCGCCAAATGGAGGCGACGCTGGGGGACGGGATGCCCATTGCCCGCCTGACCCTCCTGCTCAACGAGCTGTCAGCCCGGCTGGCGGCCGAACCCGACGCCAAGCTGCACCAGGCCAACTCCGCCTGGTATGCCGACGACGGCAGCATCACCCCCCACCAGGCCTTTTTGGACGAGCTCACGCAGGTGTATGAGGCGTTGGTGTCGCAGGTGGACTTTACCGACCCTGCCACTGTAGACCTCATCAACCGGTGGGTCAGTGACAACACGCACGGCATGATTGAGCGCATACTGGATCAGATCCCCGAAGAGGCGGTCATGTACCTCATCAACGCGCTGGCATTTGAGGCAGACTGGCAAAGCCCTTATCGCGAGGGGAACATCCGCTCCGCCCCCTTCACCAACCGGGACGGCACGGTCACTACCGTGCAGATGATGTACAGCGAGGAGTCCACCTACCTCAGCCTGCCGGGCGTCAAGGGCTTTCTGAAGCCCTACAAGGGCGGCCAATACAGCTTTTTGGCACTGCTGCCCGACGGTGATGCGGACGACTTTGTCGAATCTCTTGACGCCGACGGGTGGGCGGCGCTGTTTGCCTCCCGCGTCCCCGGCGTGGTCGTGTCGGCAGGCATCCCTCAGTTTACCAGCGCGTTTGACTGCCGGCTCAACGACGCACTCGAAGCGCTGGGCATCACCGACGCCTTTGACCCCAACCGCGCCGACCTCTCCCTCATCGCCCCTCAGCTCTATATCAGCCGTGTGCTGCACAAAACCTTCATTCAGGTGGATGGGCTGGGTACCCGCGCCGGGGCGGTCACCGCCGTGGAAGTCGGCGTGACCTCCATCCGAGAGACCACCCCCGTCATCTTAGACCGTCCCTTTGTCTATGCCATCATCGACAACGACACCCACCTGCCCCTCTTTGTCGGCACCATGTCCCGGATGGACTAATCGCCCCCTCACCAAACAGTCCCAAACAAAAGCCATGCGTCCAAACCCCCGTTTGGACGCATGGCTTTTACGACTTGTGTCAAACTTCCCGCCACACAGCGCCGCTGGCTTTCCCGGCGCCCCGCGCGTCGGCACTGCCGTCGATTCAACGCATTTATCAACTTTTATTGTCAAGTTGTGAGAGGGCTTCGGCATACGCCTCACGGGTGCAAAGCAAGTTGATAGCCTCCAGTAGCGCGTTGGCGGTGAGGTGGGTGGGCAACCCCAGCCGCTCTGCCAGTGCCGCCCGACGGGCGGCGCTGCCCTCCCCGCCGGACAGCCCGTCCCGGTAGAAGTCGGCTTTGCTCAGGCCGGCCTTGGGCGGGGGTGCCTCCCGGACGGCAAGAGGGGCCAGCAACCCCCGCAGGTACCCGGCATCCATGCCCTCGACCCCCAGCCACCCCTCCCCCGAGGGGTGGCGCTTGCGCTTTTCCTTCCCCGCCACCCGGGGGATATGGAGGTGAATCAGTTGCTCTTTGGGCAGAATCGAGGACAGGTACCGGCGAATCTGCCGCCCGCCGCCATCGCTGTCGGTCAGCACAATCACACCCCCCGCAGCCGCCAATCGGCGGATTAGGGCGACCTTCTCCTGCCCGTGAAAGAGCGAAAACCCGTCGGTGCAGAGAATCGTCCCCTCCATGACCTGGGACAGGGTATTTTTGTCATACCGCCCCTCCACGATCACCGGCTGTCTGATGATGAGCTTGTCCATCCCGTCCTCTCTTTCCCTGCCGCCCTCCCCGCCGGTAGCCTTGCTCACTTCCGCCCCCACTCGCACAGCCCTGCCTGCCCGACCGGACAGGCATCACAGGCCGGCTGGCGCGCCATGCAGTACTCCCTGCCAAACGCCACCACCCGGTGGCAAAAGTCGGTGGCGATCTCGACGGGCAGCAGCTCCTTCAGAATTTGCTCGATTTTGGCGGGGTTTTTCAGTTTTTCGGGGTACATCCCCCACCTGCCGCAGATACGGATGCAGTGGGTGTCGGTGACCACCACCGAGTGGCCGAAGACGTCCCCGAGCAGCAGATTGGCAATCTTTCGGCCCACCCCCGGCAGCCGGAGCAGGGCGTCCATGTCCTCGGGCAGCCGCCCCCCGTGCTCACGCAAGAGCACGGCGGAGGCCTCCCTAATCTGGGCGGCCTTGGTGCGGTACAGCCCGCAGGACCTGACCAGCCCCTCCAGCTCCCCGATGTCCGCCTCTGCCATGGCGTGGGGGGTGGGATACCTCTCAAACAGCTTCACCGACACCGCGTTCACCCGCTCATCGGTGCATTGGGCGGACAGGCGGCCCATCACCAGCAGCCGCCACGGCTCCCCCCCGTACTGCAAGTAACAGGTGGCGTCTGGGTAGAGCGCCGCCAGCTGGTCATGAATGGCGACCAACCGCCGCTTTTTTTCTTTTTTGGTCATACCGCCCCTCCTCCGTGTGAGTGCGTGTGGCGGAACTCATCGGGGGCCTCTGCCCTCTCTGTCAATATCTCCTGCAAGAGCCGCCGCAGCACCGCGGTGGGCAGTCCCACCACCGTGTCCCATGCCCCCTCAGTCCGCACGACCAGCGTCCCGCCCATGCCCTGTATGCCATAGGCGCCCGCCTTGTCCATGGGCTCGCCTGTCTCCACGTACGCCCGGGCCTCCCGTTCGTCGAAGTCACGGAACAGCACCCGGGTCTCGTCATGCCCGACCAGCACCCGCGCCCCCCGTTTGACTGCCACCCCGGTATGCACGGTGTGCCAGCGGCCCGAAAGAGCCAGCAGCATCCGCAGGGCGTCCGCCCGGTCGGTCGGCTTGCCCAGGGGGCGTCCGTCCAGCTCCACCAGGGTATCCGAACCGATGACGATATCCCGCTCCCCCGCCAGCGCTCCCGCCGCGCAGGCCTTGCGCCGCGCCAGCAGCTCCACCGCCTGTCGGGGGGTGGTGCCCGGCGGCACTTCCTCGGGGGTATCGGCGGTCAGCACGGTAAAGCGCAGTCCCATTTGTGCACACAATTCTTTACGTCGCGGCGACTTTGACGCCAAGATAACCTGAGAGTCCTCGGGAATTTTCAGTTCTGTCATGCCTTGCTTCCTGTTCTGTTTGATTGGCCGCTTATTTGGCAATGCGGCGCACCGTCCCCGGCAGCGGCTCCCCGCGCCGGTGTGCCCCGATGACCTGCCGGCACTGGGCGGGGGTTTCGACCGAGAAGAAAAAGTGTTCGTGGACCACGCCATACTGCGCCAGCAACGCCTGCCTGTCCCCCATATAGGTGGGCAGGCTGTTGCACAGCACGCGGCGGTGGGGGTATTCGCGCAGCAAGGGGAAGCAGACCCCCCGGCGGTCGCGCAGGGCAGGCTGGGTACCGCCGGCGGTGCAGGCCTCGCAGCCCCCGCTTTCCTTGGTCGGGCAGCGCTCCAGCAGCATGAGGGGTACCCTTCCGTAGGTGAGCACCCGTCCCCCGATGTCCCGCAGCGCAGGCAGGGTCAGCTCGGGCGACAGGATGCAGTCTGTCAGCCCCTCTCCCGCCCAAAAGGCGGCAGAAGGGCGGTTGGTGATGTTCAGCCGAAAGTCCCCCACCGGCTCGAGTCCCGCCTCCCGCGCCAGCGAGAGCTGCCCCGGGTTGCCCACCAGCGCATAGCGCACCCCGCACGCCTTGGCGCGCCGGCACATCGCCAGCACCTCCGCCCGCTGGCTGTCAAACACCACCGCCGGCAGGGAGATCCCGTCGGGGACTCCGTTTGACATGTCAACTCCGCTTGGCAAGCCACGTCCGTTTGCTACATCAAGCCCACTTGTCACCGCAGAAGCGCCCGCCCAATCCGGGGCGCCCTCGGCAAAGTACGGCCACAGGGGCAGGTACACACGGTCAAAGTAGTGCCGGTCGGCCTCGCTGAGCCCCGCCCATTGCGCCGGGGAGGAAAACAAGGCGGTTCTGCTTCTTTCCGTCCCAAGAACAGGGCGGCAGGGCGGGGGTCCCGTCACCGGGTCTGCCGCCGGGCTTGCCTCCCTGCCATTGGCGGAAAGGGCGTCCACCCCCGCCCGCCGCAGGGCGTTGAGCTGCCCGGGGGACAGGTACAGCCCCGCCTCCAATGTCAACTGAATATCTGCCGCCGCCAGGGTGAAAAAGGTGCCGCCCAGCTTGGCAAGCCGCTCTTTCACCGTCGCCTCCGTCAGCGGGAGGCCGAGGGCGGGGACCGGGACATCTCCCGTCACACACACCCGCCGTCCCCCCTGCTCCAGGGTCAGGGAGGCGGGTGCCCCCGCCACGATCACCGCCGTCGCCCGCAGCGGCACCGGCCGCGGCCGGACATTGACGGCGGGCGAGGTCTCGTCAGCCTCCAGCGCGCGGCTGGCCTCTTTCTGGGCCCGGGTGCGCACGCCGGTCATGCGGGTATGTCGGGCGGTATAGTACCCGTCGGTGAAGCCGTCCCCCCGCGAAAAGACCTGTGCCAGGGCTTGCATCTCGGCCGGGCTTGCCGCCCTGCCCTCATCCAGCAGGCGGCGATAGAGGGCGGTGGTGTGGGAGACGTAGGACGGGCTCCGCATGCGCCCCTCGATTTTCAGCGACGCCACCCCGCTGTCAATGAGGGCGGGGATATGGGCGGCCAGAGATAGGTCCTTGAGGCTCAGGGGATACCCCCGGTCGTAGGGCAGGCGGCAGGGCTGAGCACAGGTGCCGCGGTTGCCCGACCGCCCTCCCAAAAAGGAGCTCAACAGGCACTGTCCCGAGTAGGAGACGCACAGCGCCCCGTGCACAAACACCTCAAGCTCGGGCCCCGCCTGCTCGATTACCTGCCTCATATCCGAAACGGGCACCTCCCGCGCCAGCACCACACGGCGCACCCCCAGCGCCAGCAGGCTGTCCGCCCCCGCCGTATTGTGGACGGAGGCCTGGGTGCTGGCGTGGAGCGGCAGCTCGGGCAGGGCCTGGCGGAGCGCCGCCATCAGGCCGACGTCGGCGCAAATGAGCGCGTCCGCCCCCATCCGGTACAGCGCCCGCGCATACGAGAGCGCCTCGGACAGCTCGCGGTCAAAGAGCAAGGTGTTCAGGGTCACATACGCCCGCACCCCGTGCAGCCGACAGTAGAGCATCGCCCGGGGCAGCTCCTCTTGGTCGAAATTTTTGGCGCCGGCGCGCGCATGAAAGGCGGGCCCGCCAAAGTACACCGCGTCCGCCCCGGCGTCAATCGCCGCGACCATCGCCTCAAAAGAGCCGGCAGGCGCCAGCAGTTCCGGCAGTTTGGCAACTCGTTTCATGGCACTCCATCTTGACTTTCTGTCTTTTTTTCGATATACTATAGCAGAAGCACCGCCTGCGGGCAGTCGCTGCCTTGGGTAGCCGGGCGCTTGGCGCCGGTTCGGCGGTCAAGCGCCTGTTTCCCCCTTATGATACCACAAACCGGCGCAAAAGGAAAGCAAATTTCATCATGCGCCCGGCCCGCCAAAAGGCCGCCGCGCCTGCCTGTATAAAAAATCATCTTTCCGGGAGGCCCCTATGGACGAACAAATGATCAATCACTACGAGTATACCGTGGACAAGAAGGTACAGGGGCGCTACCGCCTCCGGCGGCTCGGAATGATCGGCCTCTATGTCCTCTTTGCCCTCTCCTACCTGCTGGTGTGCGTCATGACCATCCCGCACCTGATCGCCCTGCTCCCCCTGTTCGTCTTGATCCTCTGCCTGGCGACCTGGCGCTACTGCTGCATCAGCTACCGCTATGAGTTCGCGTCCGGCCGGCTGCAGTTTTTTGTGATCTACCAAAACCGCAAGCCGCTCCTGCGCTATACCGCGGTGGTGAAGGACGCCCTGTACATCGGTGCTTATGACGCCTCCCTGCGTACCGAGGGCAAAGCGGTCAAAACGCTGGATTTCCGTGCCGCGCCGACGGACAGCTATTGCCTGCTGTGCCACGCCGAGCAGGGTGAGGTGCTGGTGTTGTTTGACGCCACCGAAAAGCTGGTCAGCCTGCTGCGCCGCTACAACAGCAAAACCAAGGTAGTCAAAGAGTTGTTGGTCTGACCGCTGCTAAAAGCTGCCCTCTGCCACAGGCAACCGCTGCCACAGGCAACCGCTGCCACAGGCAACCGCTGCCACAGGCAACCTCTGCCACGGGCAGCCCGCCGCCTCCGGCGGCCCGCCACTAAAAGCGGCCACCCCAAAAAATGCGTCTTGAAAGGGTTGTCCCCGATCAAGACGCATTTTGTTTGCGAAAATCCCCGCTTTGCGGCCACCACAGAGCGGCCCACGGGCCACCAACAGGTGGGGCCAACGGCGGGCAACCGCTCCCGCTTGGTCACGGTTGCCGCACGGCCGCAGGCAGGTTTGCCTGCCGCTTAGGCGTAAAAATCGACCAGTTTCTTGAGTTTTTCGTACTTGGCTTTTGCGATGGCCTCGGCTTTCTCAAACAGCTCCCGGGCTTTCTCGGGGAACTGCTGTGCCAGTCGGGCATAGCGCGCCTCACCCATGATAAAGTCTTGGTAGCTGCCCGTGGGCTCCTTGGAGTCAAGGACGAAGGGAGACTTTCCCTCGGCTTTCAGTGTCGGGTTGAAGCGGAACATATGCCAGTAGCCGGCCTCCACTGCCCGCTTCATCTCGAGCTGCGAGTTCTGCATGCCGCCCTTGATGGAGTGCATCTCACAGGGCGAGTAGCCGATGATGAGCGAGGGACCGGGGTAGGCTTCGGCCTCGGCGATCGCCTTGATGGTTTGGTTCATATCCGCGCCCATAGCGATTTGCGCGACGTACACATAGCCGTAGGACATGGCGATTTGCGCCAGGTCTTTCTTGCCGATTTCCTTACCGGCGGCGGCAAACTGTGCCACCTGACCCATATTGGACGCCTTGGAGGCCTGACCGCCCGTGTTGGAGTACACCTCGGTGTCAAAGACCATGATGTTCACATCCTCGCCCGAGGCGATGACATGGTCCAGCCCGCCAAACCCGATGTCGTATGCCCAGCCGTCCCCGCCGAAGATCCAGACAGACTTCTTGGAGAGGTAGGCCTTGCCGGCCAGAATTTCATCCTTCAGCGGATTCACACAGTCGCACGTTTCCAGCATCGCCACCAAATTCTTGGTGGCCTGCTCGTTCTCGGCGCCGTTGTCCTTGGTCTGCAGGTAGGCGTCAATGATGGCCTTTTTCTCGGCGTCGTTCACCTCGGCGGCCAGGGCTTCCACTTTGCGGATCAGCCGCTCGCGCAGGGTTTTCTGACCGAAATAGATGCCCATGCCGTGCTCGGCGTTGTCCTCAAAGAGGGAGTTGGCCCACGCCGGTCCCCTGCCGCTCTCATGGTTGACGGTGTAGGGGGTGTTCGGTGCGCTGCCGCCCCAGATGGAGGAGCAACCGGTGGCGTTGGAAATATACATTCTCTCCCCGAACAGTTGGGTGATGAGACGCGCATAGGAGGTTTCCGCGCAGCCGGCACAGGACCCCGAGAACTCAAGCAGCGGCTGCTTGAACTGGCTTCCCTTGAGGGTGTTGACCGCGAAGGGCAGCTCTTTCTTCCGGGAGACCTTGCTCACCGCATAATCGAACACTTCCTGCTGGTCCGCCTGGGTGGCCTGCGGCACCATTTCCAGCGCCCGCTTTTCGGGCTTGGTGGGGCATGCCTTGTTGCACAGGGTACAACCCATGCAGTCCAGCGGGCTGATGACAATGGCAAACTTCAGGTGCTCACAGCCCTTGCCGATGAAGCGGCCGGCAAACTTGGTCTGCGCGGGCGCCGCGGCGGCCTCCGCCTCGTCCATGGCGACGGCGCGAATGGTGGCATGCGGGCAGACATAGGCGCAGTTGTTGCACTGGATGCAGTTTTCGGGATGCCAGAGCGGCACTTCCACCGCCACGCCCCGCTTCTCATAGGCGGAGGAGCCTTGCGGGAAGGTCCCGTCGGCATAGGGCACAAAGGCGGACACCGGCAGGCTGTCGCCCTGCATCCGGTTGGTGGGTTCGGCGACACTCTTCACGAACCGGACCAGCTCGGAGCTCCCCTGCAGGTCTTTTTGTTCGACTGTTTCGGTCGCGTTGGCCCAGTCGGTGGGCACCTCTACCCGGTGCAGCGCGGTCACGCCCGCGTCAATGGCGTCATAGTTGCGCTTCACCACGTCCTCGCCCTTTTTGAGGTAGGACTTCTTGGCGGCGGCTTTCATATACCCGATGGCTTCCTCAATGGGGATGATGTCGGCGAGCGCAAAGAAAGCGGCCTGCAGAATGGTGTTGGTATGCTTGCCCATGCCCAGCTCAATGGCCTTGTCAATGGCATTGACGGTATAGAACTTGATCTTATTTTGCGCGATGTAGCGCTTGGTCTCGGCAGGCAGTGCCTCATTCAGCTCGGCGTCGCTCCACTGGCAGTTGAGCAGGAAGGTCCCGCCCGGCTTGATATCCTGCACAATCTTGTACCCCTTTTGCATGTAGGAAGGGGTGTGGCAGGCGACAAAGCCGGCTTTGGTGACATAGTAGACCGAACGGATGGGGCTGTCACCGAACCGCAGGTGCGAGATGGTGATGCCGCCCGTCTTCTTGGAGTCGTACTGGAAGTATGCCTGGATATATTTGTCGGTATGGTCGCCGATAATTTTGATGGAGTTCTTGTTCGCCCCCACCGTGCCGTCGCCGCCCAGCCCCCAGAACTTGCACGCCACCGTGCCCTTCGGGGAGGTGTCGGGCGCGGGCTTTTCCACCAGGGAGTGCCCGGTGACGTCGTCCACGATCCCGATGGTGAAGTTGTGCTTGGGTGCCTGCTGCGCCAGGTTTTCATACACGGCAAAGATGCTCGAGGGCGGGGTGTCCTTGGAGCCCAGTCCGTAGCGACCGCCCACCACCTTGGCCTGTCTGCCGCCCTGCGCCAGTGCGGTCAGCACGTCCATATAGAGCGGCTCGCCCAGCGCGCCCGGCTCCTTGGTTCTGTCCAGCACGGCAATCTTTTTGGCGGTAGCGGGGATGGCTTCCAGCAGCCGCTCGGTCACAAAGGGACGGTACAGGCGCACCTTGACCAACCCGACCTTTTCGCCCTGCGCCGTCATGTAGTCAATGACCTCCTCCGCCACGTCGCAGATAGAGCCCATCGCAATGATCACGCGCTCGGCATCCGGCGCACCGTAGTAGTTGAAGAGCCGGTAGTCGGTGCCGATCTTTTCATTGATTTGCTTCATGTAGTCTTCCACAATGGCGGGCAGCGCGTTGTAGTACACATTGCCGGCCTCGCGGTTCTGGAAGAAGATGTCCCCGTTCTGGGCGGAGCCGCGCAACACGGGCGACTCGGGATTGAGCGAGCGGGCGCGGAAAGTCGCCACCGCATCCATGTCCACCATCTCGGCCAGGTCCTTGTAGTCCCATGCCTTGACCTTCTGGATCTCATGGGAGGTACGGAACCCGTCAAAGAAGTTGAGGAAGGGCACCCGCCCCTTGATGGCAGCCAGGTGAGCCACCGCACCCAGATCCATGATCTCCTGTGCGTTGGTCTCTGCCAGCATGGCATAGCCTGTCTGACGGCAGGCATACACGTCGGAGTGGTCGCCAAAGATGTTCAGCGCATGGGTAGCCACCGTCCGCGCCGACACATGAATGACGCTGGGCAACAGCTCCCCCGCCATTTTGTACATATTGGGAATCATGAGCAGCAGCCCCTGCGAGGCGGTATAGGTCGTGGTCAGCGCACCGGCTGCCAGGCTGCCGTGCACGGTACCGGCGGCGCCGGCCTCCGACTGCATCTCCACCACTTTGACCTTGTCGCCAAAAATATTCTTTCGCCCTTCAGCCGCTGCCCAGCTGTCGGTCACCTCTGCCATCGGGCTGGAAGGGGTGATAGGGTAAATGGCAGCCACCTCGGTGAACGCATACGAAACATGCGCCGCCGCCGTGTTGCCGTCCATAGAAAGTAGCTTTCTTTCCACCATGCGGGAATCCTCCATATATCTCAATTTTTTAAATCCAAACGAAACCTGACCAACGGCGCGTTCCCGCTGTCATACTGCCCGACCGCGGCCATAGCCGCTGTCACGCCGCGCGCAGCGAAATCCGTTCGCCTGTCTGAATCCACAATGATATTATAACACCTGTCCCACAAAAAGTAAAGGACTTTTCGACAGATTCCCACATACCCAAAAAAAACCCCGCCCCGCACCCCGTCCCCGCCCTCTGCCTGTCTGCGTGGCCCGGGCCCCCTGTCCGCCGCCGTTTTCCCGCCCGCGCATTGACAGGCCGGCTTTTTTGCGCTATAATGGTCCCATGACATGCATCCGTGGAAAGAAGGACTCCGCCATGACCTATACTTTCAGCGACAACTTCAAAGAGCTCGCGCCCTCCGCCATCCGTGAGATTTTGAAAAGCGCATCCGCCCCCGATATCATCGCCTTTTCGGCGGGCAATCCGAACGCCGCCTCCTTCCCCCTGCGTGAGATGCGGCAAATCTGCGGGGACATCTTCGAGCAAAGCGGCGCCAAAGCCCTGCAATACGGCGCGACCGAGGGCTACACCCCCCTGCGTCTGGCGGTGACGGAGCGCCAGCGGGCGCGCTTTGGCGTGGGGCGGGACTTTGACGACACCCTCATCACCTCCGGCGGCCAGCAGGCGCTGGAGCTGGCCTGTCGGGTGCTGTGCAACCCGGGGGATACCATGCTGTCCGAGGACCCCTCTTTCATTGGCGCGCTCAACGCCTTTCGCGGCGCGGGCGTGCGCCTGGCAGGCGTGCCCCTGGAGCGTGACGGCATGAACCTCGAGGCGCTGGAAAAGGCCATGACCGAAAACCCCCGCGTCAGGCTGCTCTATACCATCCCCACCTTTCACAACCCCACCGGCATCACCACGTCCTTCGCCAAAAGGCAGGGCATCTACGAACTGGCGAAAAAGCACGGGGTGCTGATTTTGGAGGACAATCCTTACGGCGAGCTGCGCTTCTCGGGCGAGGACATCCCCCCCATCAAGGCACTGGACGAGGACGGCATCGTCATTTACTGCTCCTCCTTTTCCAAACTGCTCTCGGCGGGGATGCGCGTGGGCTTTGCCATTGCCCCCCGGCCCATTGTGGCAAAAATGACCGTGTGCAAGCAGACCGAGGATGTGCACAGCAACCTTTTTTTTCAGATCCTCTGCCACCGCTTCATGACCGAGCACGATTTTGACGGCCATATCGCCTCCATCAAGGCGCTGTACGGCGGCAAGGCCGCCCTCATGACCGACGCTTTTGATACCTATATGCCCCCCTCGGTGAGCCGCACCCGCCCACAGGGCGGCCTGTTCCTGTGGTGCAGCCTGCCCGAGTCCATCGACCTGCCGACGTTCTGCGCCGAGGCGCTCCGCCGCAAAGTCGCGGTCGTGCCCGGCACCGCCTTCTCGGTGGAACAGGACAGTTGCCGGCATGACTTCCGCGTCACCTATGCCACCCCCACCGACGAGCAGTTGGTGCAGGGCATGCGCATTTTGAGCGAAGTGATCGCTGACATGTAAACAAAACCGGTCGTTTCTCGGACGCCCCTCTACCCGACGAGCACGCTTTATGGAAAGGAACCACACCATGCAAGGCGAACAAAAAACCGTTTTTTCGGGGGTACAGCCCTCCGGCAACCTCACCATCGGCAACTACTTGGGGGCCATCAGGAACTTTGGCGCCTTTCCCGCCGACCACCTTTGTTTTTACTGTGTGGTAGACCTTCATGCCATCACCGTGCGGCAGATCCCCGCCGAGCTGCGCCGCCGCACCTATGAGACCCTGGCGCTCTATATCGCCTGCGGACTGGACCCCGCCCGCAACACTTTGTTTGTGCAGTCGCATGTCCCCGCCCACGCCGAGCTGGCCTGGGTGCTGAACTGCTACACCATGTTCGGGGAGCTGTCCCGCATGACCCAGTTCAAGGACAAAAGCGCCCGGCACAGCGACAATATCAACGCCGGACTGTTCACCTACCCCGCCCTGATGGCGGCGGACATCCTGCTCTACCAAACCGACCTGGTGCCGGTGGGGGCGGACCAGAAGCAGCATCTGGAGCTGAGCCGGGATGTGGCGCTCCGCTTCAACCAGTCCCACGGCGAGACCTTCACCGTCCCGGAGCCCTACACCCTGACGGGCGGCATGAAGATCATGTCCCTGCAGGAACCCACCGCCAAAATGTCGAAATCCGACCCCAACCCCAACGCCGCCGTCTTTATCTTGGACAGCAAGGACGACATTCTGCGCAAGTGCAAGCGCGCCGTCACCGACTCGGACACTGTGGTGCGGTTCGCCGAGGGCAAGGACGGCATCAACAACCTGATGAACATTTACAGCTGCTTCACCGGCAAGAGCCACGCCGCCATTGAAGCCGAGTTTGACGGCAAGGGCTACGGCATTTTCAAAGCCGCCGTGGGCGAGGTGGTGGCGGACGCCCTGCACCCCGTGCAGGAGACCTACACCCGCCTGATGGCGGACAAAGCCTACCTGGAGTCGGTCATGAAGCAAGGGGCGGAGACAGCCGCCCACTACGCCCGCAAAACCCTGTCCAAAGTCAGGCGAAAGCTGGGCTTTGTCAATTGAAATTTACAAAGAGAGGTACCTAATGACCCAATACGAGCGTTTCCACGAGTTGGTCGCCGACAAAATCACCGCTCTCGCCCATCTGGCGGAACAGTCCACCCTCATCGACCAGTCCTATTACGAACAATACGATGTCAAACGGGGCCTGCGGGACGTTGGCGGCAACGGTGTGCTTGCCGGCCTGACCGAAATATCCGATATCATCGCCTTTGAGCGGGATGAGGCGGGCCGCAAAGTCCCTTGTGAGGGACGCCTGTACTACCGCGGTATCAACATTGAGGATTTGGTGGCGGGCTTTGTGCGCGAGGATCGCTTTGGCTTTGAAGAAACCGCGTACCTGCTGCTGTTCGGACAGCTCCCCACCGCGCAGGAGCTGGCGGCGTTCCGGCATATCCTGTCCGGCTTTGCCTCCCTACCCATGAGCTTTGTCCGGGATATCATCATGAAGGCACCCTCGGTTGACATCATGAACGTTCTCTCCCGCAGCGTGTTGACCCTGTATGCCTATGACGAGCAGGCGGACGACATTGCCATTCCCAACGTGCTGCGCCAATGCCTGCAACTGATCGCCCAGTTCCCCCTGCTCTCCATTTACGGCTACCAGGTCTTCAGGCATTACCACGACGACGACAGCCTGATCATCCACCACCCCAACCCCCGCCTCACCATTGCCGAGAACATGTTGCACCTGCTCCGCAAGGACAGCGTCTACTCTGTCTTGGAGGCGAAACTCCTTGACCTGTGCCTCATTCTGCACGCCGAGCACGGCGGCGGCAACAACTCCTCTTTCACCACCCACGTGGTCAGCTCCACCGCCACCGACACCTATTCGGTCGTGGCGGCGTCGCTGGGCTCGCTCAAAGGGCCGCGGCACGGCGGCGCGAATATCAAGGTCGTCAGGATGTTCGAGGATATGAAGGCCTCCCTCCCCACCCGTGACGACGGGGCGATCAGGGACTACCTGAACCGCCTGCTCGACAAGGAGGCGTTTGACCGCTCGGGTCTGATTTACGGCATGGGACACGCCGTTTACTCTCTCTCCGACCCCCGCGCCATCATTCTGGGCCGCTTTGTCGAACAGCTGGCACTCGAAAAGGGGCTGGAGGCGGAATACGAGCTGTATGCCAAGGTCGGGAGGCTCGCCCCCGAGGTGATCATGGAAAAGCGCAAAATCTACAAGGGCGTCAGCGCCAATGTCGACTTTTACTCCGGCTTTGTATACAGTATGCTCGGCATCCCCATCGAGCTGTTCACTCCCCTCTTTGCCGTCTCGCGGAGTGTGGGCTGGAGCGCGCACCGCATTGAGGAGCTCGCCAACAACGGCAAAATCATCCGCCCCGGCTATATCAGCGTGGCCAAGCCGACCCCGTACGTCCCCCTTTCCGAGCGCCTGTAATCCCCAAGCCTTTACCGGGTGAAAGTTCAACCGACAGTCAGGAGCTGCCATGGGAAACCAAATGAAAGCGCACGAACGATTTGTCGCCGCCGCCAAAGGGAAAAGCCTTGACCGCCTGCCCCTGCTCGAGTGGGCGAGCTGGTGGGACCTGACCCTTGACAACTGGCGCCGTACCCATCCCGCCTTACGGCCGCTCAATGTGTGGGAGCTGCATGCCCACTTTGGGCTGGACCGGCACCTGCAGTGCTGGTTTGATCCGCGCTCGGCAGAAACTCCCCGGCCCCGCTCCCACGGCGCCCCGATTGTGCGCACCCTCCGTGAGTACGGGGAAATCAGGCATACCCTGTACCCCGAGCCTTGCCTGTCCCCCGAGTTCATCCGGACGGCGAAAGACTTTCACCGCAGCGGCACCGGCGTGGTCTGGTACACGATCGAGGGCTTTTTCTGGTTCCCGCGCACCCTGCTCGGCATTGAAGGGCACCTGTATAGCTTTTACGACGACCCCGAGCTCTACCATACCATTTGCGCGGATCTGCTGCGGTGGGCACGGCGCGTGGTGAGCTATTGCGGGGAAACGCTGGATTTTGACTTTATGACCTTTGCGGAAGACATGAGCTACAATGCCGGGCCCATGATTTCCAAGCCATGCTTTGATACCTTCCTCGCTCCCTATTACCGGCAGCTGGTCCCGCTGATCAGGCAAACCGGCGCGCTCACCATGGTGGACAGCGACGGCGACATCACCGCCGCCGTGGACTGGTTTGGTGAGGTCGGCATCGAGGGGATGCTCCCCTTAGAGCGGCAGGCCGGCGCGGATATCTCCCGGTACCAGCGCGGGCACCCCGACATGTTCTTTCTCGGCCACTTCGACAAGCTGGTGCTGGACAAGGGCGAGGCCGCCATCCGCGCCGAATTTGACCGTCTGCTCCCCGGCATGGTGCGGGGGCGCTTCATTCCCTCGGTCGACCATCAGACCCCGCCCGCCGTCACCTATGATGACTACCTCACCTACCTCAGACTGTTCCGCGAATACGCCACCCTTGCCGCCGCCATTCGCGCGAGGGAAAACCTTTTTCTCTGATGAACAGGCGTCGCCGCGAAGGACATTGCTACTGCCGCCGCCATTCGCGCGAGGGAAAACCTTTTTCTCTGATGAACAGCCGTCCCCGCGGAGGACATTGCTGATGCCGCCGCCATTCGCGCGAGGGAAAACCTTTTTCTCTGAGCCGTCCCCGCGGAGGACATTGCT
>Ga0265293_10005520_pt1 | contig 21032 bp, 21 predicted proteins | sample Munlanlewell138R_FD_192505 | JGI IMG/M metagenome (GOLD analysis project Ga0265293, IMG submission 192505) | Leachate microbial communities from a municipal landfill in Southern Ontario, Canada - Leachate well 138R | ecosystem: Engineered > Solid waste > Landfill > Unclassified | place: Canada... | reverse complement strand
CTGGCTCAGCAACTCAACATCACGATCCTGAATGTGACGACGGTCTTCGCGCAAGTGAATGGTGATGCCGTCGGCACCGGCCTGTTCACACAACAAGGCAGCCTTAACCGGCTCTGGATCTCGTCCGCCACGCGCCTGGCGCAGGGTAGCAATATGGTCAATGTTGACGCCCAGCAAAATGCGTTGTTTGATGTTCATGCAATAGACTCCTTGTGCCGCATAAAAAGTTCACGGCTCATTAGTGGCCGGCTGCCCAGATGAGGTGCCAGCGCCTGACGCATCAAACGCTTGGCTGCTTGCATCACTCCGGGCTGTTGCCATTGTACGGCGGCCAGCGCCTGTAAATCAGCTCCCAGAAAAGCACCGGGACGAATTCCCGGCACTCGTAAAAACCCGCTTTCTGGTTGCAGGACATACCAGCATCCGCCTTTGAGGGGATCACCCTGACAATCCAGTTCGAGCGAAAACCCATAACCCAGCTGCTCCAGCAAGCGCCATTCATAGCTCCGCAGCAACGGCTCAACAGCATTACCGGCGGCCAGTGCCTGCAAAGTCAGCTGGTAATGTTCAAAGACGTGTGGCTGCGGATCAGCCAGCGGCAGCATGCGCATACTGAGTTCATTCAGGTAAAGCGCGCACATCAGGCGCTGTCCTTCAAGCATCAGGTAAGCGCCAACAGATTCCAGGCGGGCCAGGCTTTTCAGCTCACCCTGTCCGCGCAACTCGATTTCAAGACAGTTGAAAGGCCGTGCCACACTGCCCTTTTTACTGCGATAACCACGCAGGACGGTACGAATGCGGCCCTGTTCACAAGTGAACAGGTCAAGTAATGCGCTGGTTTCCTTGTAGGGCCGCACATGCAGAACAAACGCCAGATCAGCCTGCATGCTTAATGTCCGCCCCGACCGCTCTAGTCCTGATAGCCGAGCGAACGCAGGGCGCGCTCATCATCCGACCAGCCCTTTTTCACCTTGACCCAGAGGTTGAGCATCACCTTGTTATCAAACAGGGTTTCCATATCTTTACGGGCTTCCTGACCAATCAGCTTGATACGCTCACCCTTGTCACCGATCAGAATTTTTTTCTGCCCTTCACGCTCAACCAGAATCAGCGCATGAATATGCAGGATGCGGCCTTCGTGCTTAAAATCTTCAATTTCTACCGTCATCTGGTATGGCAACTCAGCTCCCAGCTGACGCATGATTTTCTCCCGCACCAGCTCCGCCGCAAGGAAACGACTGGAACGGTCGGTAATCTGGTCTTCCGGATAAAAATGTTCGTTTTTCGGCAGGCGCTCACCGATCAGCCGCTCCAGAGTATCCAGATTTTGCTGATGCAGAGCAGAAATGGGGACAATTTCTGCATTGGGCATTTTTTCATTCAGCCATTGCAGATGCTCCAGCATGTCTGTTTTATCTTCGAGGCGGTCAGCCTTGTTCACTGCAATCAGCACCGGACAGCGCAAGTCCTTGATGCGCTCGTAGACCATTTCGTCTTCTTCGGTCCAGCGCATGCGATCAACAACAAATACACACACATCAATGTCACGCAATGCGGTCATTGCACTGCGGTTCATGTAGCGATTCAGTGCAGTCTGGCCACCCGTATGCAGGCCCGGGGTGTCAATGTAAATTACCTGAACTGCCCCTTCGGTCTTGATGCCCAGCATGTTGTGCCGGGTGGTTTGCGGCTTGCGCGAGGTAATCGCCAGTTTCTGGCCCAGAATATGGTTGATCAGGGTCGATTTGCCCACATTGGGCCGCCCCACTACAGCTACATAGCCGCACCGGCTGGTCATGGTTTCAGTCATGGTTATTTCCGTTTTCTATCCCCAGTGCCACCAGCGCTGCGGCGGCGGCTACCTGTTCGGCAATACGGCGACTGCCACCCTGCCCACTTGTTTTGTAATCCAGTAATTGCACCGCACACTCGACGCGGAATATGCGGCAATGCGGCTCACCCTGAATGTCGACCACTTCATAGCTGGGCAGATCGCTACCTCGCGACTGCAGAAACTCCTGCAACCGGGTTTTCGAGTCTTTATTGGTATCCACCAATGTCAGACTGGCAAACTCTTGTTCCAGCCACGCCAGAACCCGCTCGCGCGCGACATCCATACCGGCATCCAGATAAATCGCACCAATAATCGCTTCGGTGGCATCAGCCAGAATTGACTCACGACGAAAGCCGCCGCTTTTCAGCTCACCCGAACCCAGACGCAAATAATCACCCAGGTCCATCGCGCGAGCCAACACGGCCAGGGTCTCACCCTTGACCAGCCTGGCCCGCAAACGTGACAGCTGCCCTTCACGGGCCTGGTCAAAATGGTGATACAAGGCTTCACCGGCGACGAAGTTGAGCACCGCATCACCCAAAAACTCCAGACGCTCATTGTTGCGACCCGAATAGCTGCGGTGGGTCAGTGCCAGCGTCAGCAAGCCGGCATCTTTAAATTGATAGCCAAGCTTGCGCTGCAAACGTGTCAACGGATTACTCACTGGTTACGCACGCGATATTTTTTGTCAAAAGAAACCACCAAATCAATATTTTTCAGGATTTTTTCCCGCACTTCATACTTGAGTTCGACATACAGCTCACCACCTTCCTGGCGTGCTTCCATGATGTCTGTGGCCTTCAGGTCACGAATATTGTTGACCTGCATGCCCTTGTTGATATAGCTGTAAAACTCACCGACACTGCCAATTTTGACACCGCTGGCTGCCTCACGGTCAACTGCACTGATCATTTTATCCAGCGCTTTGTTATCCATGTAATGAGGCAAAATCTTGAAACCGATACTGGCAAAAAAACCGGCCAGAATCAGTATCACCAGCCACCCCATCAGTGACATGCCACGCTGCTTTGCACTATTCATGCGAATCCCTCCGAAAACCTTTCAAAGTCGAGGTTAATACCATCAGTCAATAAATCCGGCACGCGAGAAATTAGGCAAGTGACCAGACTTGGGAGAAGGCCAGCTCATCCAGATCAGGGATGCCTTGCCTACTATATATGAATCCGGAACCATGCCCATAAACTCTGGTGCAATATGCGGATCATTCCAGTAACGGCTATCTTTGGAGTTATCACGGTTGTCACCAAGCATGAAGTAGTGCCCTTCCGGCACTCTCCACTCACGACTCGGCTCCATGCGCCGGTTGTTTTCCTTGCGCACCTGATAAGTATGAGCGCCCAGCTGTTCAGTAAACAACTGTGAACGCCCCAAACTGCCAGCTTCTTCACCCAGCCACTGCTCCGGCACCTGTTCGCCGTTAATATAAACCCGCTTGTCAAAACTGTAGGTAACGATATCACCCGGTACGCCAATCACCCGTTTGATGTAGTTGATGCGAGGATCTTCCGGATATTTGAACACCATCACATCACCACGCTGCGGATCACTCAGCGGAATCACTTTCAGGTCAACCACAGGCAGACGAATACCATAGGAGAACTTATTGACCAGAATAAAGTCGCCCACTTGCAACGTCGGGATCATTGAGCCGGATGGAATCTGAAACGGCTCAAACAGGAACGAGCGCAGAACAAACACTATCGCCAGCACGGGAAACAACGACTTGCCGTACTCAATGGCAACCGGCTCTTTGTCCAGCCGTTCCAGTGTTTTTTCATCCGGTGTCGCCACCTGCTGTTTATAAGCAGCAATAGCTGTCCGGCGACGCGGCGCAAACCACAGGCGATCAGCCAAAGTCAGGGCGCCACTGACCGCGACCGCAATCACCAGAAATAACGGAAAATCAAAATTCATGGATTAGTCATCCACTCGCAATACGGCCAGGAAGGCTTCCTGTGGAATCTCCACGTTACCAACCTGTTTCATGCGCTTTTTACCGGCCTTCTGTTTTTCCAGCAGCTTTTTCTTACGGCTGATGTCACCACCATAACATTTGGCCAGTACGTTTTTACGCAATGCCTTGACGTTGCTACGCGCTACCACCTGGCCACCAATCACTGCCTGAATCGCTACGTCGTACATCTGGCGCGGAATCAGTTCCCGCATTTTTTCGGTCAGGATACGTCCTTTGCCTGCGGCCTGGTCCCGGTGCACAATCAGCGCCAGTGCATCAACCTTGTCACCGTTGATCAGCATGTCGAGACGGGTCAGGTTGGCTGTCTGGAAGCGGTCAAAGCTGTATTCCAGTGAAGCATAACCACGACTGACCGACTTCAGGCGGTCAAAGAAATCCAGCACCACCTCGTTCATCGGCAATTCGTAAATCACCTGCACTTGTGAACCGAGGAAGTGCATGTCGATCTGCACGCCACGTTTTTCCACACACAGGGTAATGACGTTGCCCAGATGTTCTTGCGGAACCAGGATGGTCGCTTTAACAATCGGCTCGCGCATTTCCTGAATAACCGATGGGTCTGGCATACGGGACGGGTTGTCTACATAAATGACATCGCCGTTTTTGAGCACGGTTTCAAATACTACGGTCGGTGCGGTCGTGATCAGGTCCAGATCGTACTCACGCTCCAGCCGCTCCTGAATGATCTCCATGTGCAGCATGCCAAGGAAGCCAATACGGAAACCAAAACCCAGCGCTTCGGAGCTTTCCGGCTCATACTGCAAGGCAGCATCGTTGAGGGTGAGCTTTTCCAACGCATCACGAAAATCTTCAAAATCTTCCGAGCTGACCGGGAACAAACCGGCATAAACCTGCGGTTTGATCTTCTGGAATCCGGGCAGCATTTCCACTTCAGGTGTATTGGACAGAGTCAGGGTATCGCCCACTGGAGCACCCTGAATATCCTTGATACCGGCAATCACAAAGCCAACTTCGCCAGCTTTCAGGTAGTCAGTCTGGGTATGCTTCGGGTTAAAAACACCTACGCTATCGACCTGATGCACTCGCCCTGTCGACTTGACCAGAATTCTGTCACCTTTTTTAACCTTGCCATGTTTGACACGCACCAAAGAAACAACACCCAGATAGTTGTCAAACCAGGAGTCAATGATCAGCGCCTGCAAGGGTGCTTCAATCTCGCCCTCGGGCGGAGGAATCTGATTAATCAGACGCTCGATCACATCTTCGACGCCCAGACCTGTTTTGGCACTGCATTGAACTGCATCTGTGGCATCAATACCAATTACGTTTTCGATTTCTTCTTGCACCCGCTCAGGGTCGGCCTGTGGCAGATCGATTTTATTCAGTACGGGCATTACTTCCAGCCCCTGCTCAATCGCGGTATAGCAGTTGGCTACCGACTGGGCTTCCACGCCCTGCCCCGCATCGACCACCAGCAAGGCGCCTTCACAGGCAGCCAGCGAGCGGCTGACTTCGTAGGTAAAGTCAACGTGGCCGGGAGTATCAATAAAGTTCAACTGATAGGTTTTGCCGTCTTTGGCATCATAATTCAGGGTGACACTGTGTGCCTTGATGGTGATCCCGCGTTCGCGTTCCAGGTCCATCGAGTCCAGCACCCGGGACTCCATTTCGCGTTCGCTCAGGCCTCCACAAATCTGGATCAGGCGGTCAGCCAGGGTAGATTTACCGTGGTCGATATGGGCAATGATGGAAAAATTACGAATATGACTCAGGTCGCTCACAGAACTTCACTCTAATTAAGGACTCGACGGCCACAAGCCGGCAAAAATAGTGCGTAAGTTTACCTGATGCCAGGGGGGTTCGTCATCTTTGCCATGAAGACGGAAGCAGATTAATGCAACAACCGCTGCATTCGCGCCTTACCAGGTCAAATCGGTCTTGCGGCAAATCAGGCGCTTGCAGTGGCGAGGCACAGACTCCGCAAGGTCGCTGCGAGTACATCCATGTAAGCTCAGTGTTGCCATCCATGGCAACACAGCCTTGCTCCACCTGTGCCTCGCCACTGCGACATATATGTGTTCACTACAAACTCCCACAGCTTGATTAACGAACAAACCGGAGCAAGCTCCGGTTTGTTTTCTAGCGTACTGCGCTATCAGCGTGACAGTTTGAACGTGATAAAACTTGCGCGGCCCTGACGCAACACCCGCATCGACAATGAGCGGTCGCGCGGCAATTTTTGCACAATGGCGTTAAACGACTTCACCGACTCAATCTGCTGGTTGTTCAGGTGAGTAATCACATCACCCGGACGCAAGCCGATCATCGCTGCCGGGCCTTCATAAACTTCCTGAATCAGCACGCCGGTCTCCAGATCAATCATCTTTTTCTGTTCGGCTGTCAGCTCCGCTACGGAAACCCCCAGCGGGTTGTCGGCACGTTTGCCACTTTGGCGTCCTGTATCAGCCACACTGGCATCGTCTTCGCCAGGCGCAGCGCCCACTTTGACTTTAACCGTCTGGCGTTTGCCGTCACGCATCACTTCCATCTGTGCCGTAGCACCGGGTTTCAATGCTCCAACCAGGTGCGGCAGATCAGCTGACATTACGACCGGCTTGCCATTCATGCTCAAAATCACGTCGCCCAGACGAAGGCCGCTCTTGCCAGCCGGACTGTCTTCCAGAATCTGCACCACCAGTGCTCCAGCAGGCTTGTCCAGCCCGAACGACTCGGCAAGATCCTTGTTCACTTCCTGAATCACTACACCCAGCCAGCCACGCTCGACCTTGCCGCCCTGCTTCAACTGATCAGCCACATCCATTGCCACTTCCATCGGAATGGCAAATGACAGCCCCATAAAACCACCCGAACGAGTAAAGATTTGCGAGTTAATGCCAATCACCTCGCCATTCAGGTTAAACAGTGGACCGCCCGAGTTGCCCGGATTGATCGCAACATCAGTCTGGATAAAAGGCACATAGCTGTCGTTCGGCAGATTGCGTCCCTTGGCGGACACAATTCCCGCTGTCACTGAGTGATCGAAACCAAACGGTGAACCAATCGCCAGTACCCATTCACCCACTTTAAGGTCTTTGGATTTCCCGGTTTTTACTACCGGCAAATTTTTACCTTCAACTTTGAGCAAGGCCACATCAGTGCGCGGGTCCGTCCCCACCAGTTCCGCAACCAGCTCGCTGCGGTCAGACAAACGCACAATGATTTCATCAGCGTCTTCCACAACATGGTTGTTGGTCAAGATATAACCATCGGAAGAAATAATAAAACCGGAACCCAGTGACTGGGCTTCTGGGCGGCGCTGCCGGTTAGGTCCGTGCGGCGTAGGAAATGCCTGTTCAAAAAAGTCGCGGAAAATTGGCGGCAAACCCTCCAGCTCGGGAATCATCAACCGGCCCGGACCGGCCATGACTGCCTGTGGCTTTTGTCTGGTACTGATATTGACTACTGCCGGAGATGACTCCTCCACCAAAACAGTAAAGTCAGGCAGCTGCGCCTGAGCGACTGGTGTCATGGCAACAACCAAGCTGGCACCCAGCCCGACAAGCAATGCTTTTGCGATACGCATGCTGTTTAACTCCATTGCATGATTGATCAAAACACTTCGGCATCCGGCAATATAAAAATGCCATCAGCCAAGAATACTTTTTTTCTGACATAGTCCAAGGCAACAAGTTCCAATACTTCTGCTCGACATGAGCAACAGTAACACTTGTTATGAGGCAAAAAACAGGTTCAGGATATTTGACATTCGGGAGGCTGGCAGATCACCAGCCCCGGGGAAGAGACAGCCGCACTTATGGCTGCCAGCGTATAGTGCCCTGCTGCCAGTCCGGCGATTCGACCCGCATCACTTTCGGCAACATAGCGACCCGGCCCTCCAGTGTGCGGTTATGCAGATACAAAGCAAAAACTGCCGCCGCAAAAGTGGTCAGCGCTGACACAATGGCAACCGGCTCACCAAAACCCAGCCAGTCGGCCATTAGCGCACCTGCAAGCAAAGCCAGCAAAGGCAACAAATACACCAGCACTGCTCCGCGCACAGCCAATGACTCTTCAATACCCAGTATCACCGTGTCGCCAACTCGCACCGGAAACTCGCACAGTGCGAGCACTTCGTGACAACGACCGGGCTTAAGGCTTTGCGCCAACCCTTGCCCACACGCAGCGCGAGCCTTGCAGCTGCCACACGCACTTTGTCGGTTAACAGCAACACGCACCTGCCGGCCTTCAATAGCCATTACCTGTCCGCGCTCTTCAATCATGGCTGCCTTCCTTCCCATCCAGACTAACCGACAGAGCAATACGTTGTGCGGTAACAACCGGAATTTCACCCAGCACCGTGACCATATAACGTTGCCCGTCCGTTTCGACTGGCCGTGACATCACCACTGTAGGCCCGACCTGTCGATGTTCCATGTCGAGCAACGAATCATCCACCGCTGCAACAAAAATACTGAAATGTGCCAAGCCGTCAAAAAATAGCTGACTGAATGCGCTGCCTGACTGCACCCGCTCCTGCCCTACAGGTAAAAAACCTTCCGGCACCCAGCCTGCATGCCAGTCAGGGCGCGCCTGTTCGGAAATTTCGTCTTCCACCAAGGACTGTTCGCAATCAGCCACATTCAGCTGCTCATCTGCCTGCTCGCCCAAAACAAAACTGACGAACTGAAAACGCTCCAGCAACTCACCTTGCTCATTTAATAACAGCGACTGTAAAACCACGCCGGTTTCACGGTCAAAATGGATTTCGAGGGGGTAGCGATGCACATCGCGCGGGGCAAACAACAACACGTCGGCATCACGGTCAGCGACCCGTCCGCGCCCAACCTGTTCAATCTGGTAGCCGGCAGACATGTGTTGCATGTCAAAACGACGCTGCGGCACAACCGTTTCGGATATGCTTCCCAACGACTGGGGGCGAAACTGTCGCGTCATGCAGCGTAAGCGCCCATCCACCCGCAAAGCATCAAGACGACTACCGTTCAGGCGTAGAAAGCGTTCCTTTTCATGCCCATCACGATCAACTTGCCGCCAAACCTGGTGCGTGGAAAACACACCATTGCGCTCATAGACAAAACTGCCCTGATAGCTAGTCCTGTCCTGCGCTTGCTGCCAGTAACGCAGTTGCTCATCCAGCGTTTGTGCCGCAGCCCAACGTCCACTGGTCAGCAGTGCAGCCAGCACGACTAGCCATGTCAGGCGGCACCACACCGGTTAACGTCCTTCCATGCTGGCAGCACGGGCATACGGCAACACACCGCCAACGCTGCTTTGCTGTGCATGCTGCTTCAGGTAGAGCGGCAATTGCTCGCGATGCCACAGACTGGAACGCTCGGCATTTTCCTGCTCCAGCTCCTGTTCTGGCTGTGCATCCTGAGCGCTATAACTGGCCAAAATCACCGGACGCTCACGCAGGTAAGCCGGAGCCACTTGCTGTACAGGTGCTGCTGTTTGCGCCAGCTCTGGCGTTGCAACAGTCGGTCCCTGATTGTAAAAGCGCACACCGCCCAACACTGCCAGCGTGACCGAAGCTGCCACCGCCATCCGTTGCCAGCCTTTCCAGCTCGTCCGGGCTGTCTGCTCCGCTGCATCCATACTGACACCTTCCAGCGCCGCCATGACACCAGCAGACACATCCACTGCAGCAAAGGGCTCCTGGTGCATTGCCGAGCGCACCTGATGCAAACTCTGCCAGCTCTGACGTACGCTCGGGTCATCCAGATTTTTGAGAATGCGCTGCAACTCCAGCTCGCTGGTTTCACCGTCCATCAACGCGGACAGGGACTGTTCAAGGCTATGCTCACTCATGTAACAACTTCCTCAAGAAAAATTCAGCTGTCGTGCAACAAAGGGCGCAACGCTTTATCCACTGCTTCACGGGCACGAAAAATGCGCGAGCGCACCGTTCCCACCGGACAATCCATGACGTTGGCAATGTCTTCATAACTCATGCCTTCGTACTCGCGCAGTGTCAACGCCACACGCAAGTCTTCCGGCAGTTTGCGGATACTGTCCTGTACCGCCAGTTCAATTTCATCACGCAGTAGCAAGCGCTCCGGCGTATCTATGTTTTTCAGACCGTGATCACCGTCGTAAAACTCGGCATCGGCGGCATCCACATCCGCACTTGGCGGGCGACGGTTACGCGATACCAGATAGTTTTTTGCCGTGTTGATCGCAATCCGGTACAACCAGGTGTAAAAGGCACTGTCACCACGAAAATTGCCCAGCGCACGGTATGCCTTGACGAAGGCTTCCTGCGTTACGTCCTGAGCTTCGTGTGAATCGTGCACAAAGCGCACCACCAGCGCCATAATTCGGCTCTGATACTTCAACACCAACAGGTCAAAGGCTCTTTTGTCACCTTTTTGTACCCGCTCTACCAGTATTTTGTCATCCACTGCGGTCATGTACCGTACCCGGACCTGCCGCATTTGCCCCGTTTGTATCTCTCAATCATCATTTGGTTATCCCCCGGATCTGCTGCACAGTGGGCAGAGATCACCCGTAATACGGCTGTCCGTGTAACTGAAGACTGGCCACAGGCTGCCTGTATTGAGCAGCTCTTGCAGAAAAAGTTCCCTGAGGTACATTTTGCCGCGCACCCGGAGCTATACTAGCACCGCATTTTCCATCACGGGCGCGACAACATGAGTCTCTCTTACAGGCATGACGTACTAATTATCGGCAGCGGTGCAGCCGGCCTGGCTGCGGCCCTCAAACTGCCAGGCAATCTGAACATCGCTGTACTGAGCAAAGGCCAGCTCAACCATGGTTCCACCTACTACGCACAGGGCGGTGTTGCTGCAGTACTGGACGAAACCGATAGCGTTGAAGCCCACGTGCAGGACACCCTGACCGCCGGTGACGGTTTATGCCGTGAAGATGCCGTGCAGTTTACCGTAGCCAACAGCCGTGACGCCATCGACTGGCTGCTGGAACTGGGCGTGCCTTTCACCCGCAACACACCAGAACAAGAACTCGAACAACACTACGCCTACCATCTGACCCGTGAGGGCGGCCACAGCCATCGCCGTATTATTCATGCGGCTGACGCCACAGGCGCAGCAATTTTTGACACATTGCTGCGCCACACCCGCCTACATGACAATATCCAGCTGCTTGAGCACCAAGTCGCCGTGGACCTGATTATCGAGTCTGATCACAACAATTCGCCCCAGCGCTGTATAGGTGCCTATGTACTGAATACCCGGACAGGCAAGGTCGACACCCACTCTGCCCGCTTCGTCATTCTGGCCACCGGCGGCGCTGCCAAAGTCTATTTATACACCAGCAACCCGGACAGTGCCTGCGGTGACGGTATCGCCATGGCCTGGCGTGCTGGCTGTCGGGTGGCCAATCTGGAGTTCAACCAGTTTCATCCCACCTGCCTCTATCACCCACAAGCCAAAAGCTTTCTAATTACCGAAGCCTTGCGCGGCGAAGGTGCCATTCTCAAACTGCCCAATGGCGAACGTTTCATGGAGCGCTATGACCAACGGCTGGAGCTGGCTCCACGTGACATCGTGGCCCGCGCCATTGACCATGAAATGAAACGCCTTGGTCTTGACCATGTGTATCTGGATATCAGCCACAAACCAGCTGCATTCATTCGTGAACACTTCCCGACCGTCTATCGCCGCTGCCTAAAATTTGGTCTGGATATCGCCCGCGAGCCGATCCCGGTCGTACCGGCTGCACACTACACCTGTGGTGGCGTGGTGGTCGATCAAAATGGCCTGACAGACATGCCGGGCCTGTATGCCATTGGCGAAACCAGTTATACCGGCCTGCATGGTGCCAACCGCATGGCCAGCAACTCGCTACTGGAGTGTTTTGTCTATGCCCAGTCGGCAGCCGAACACATTGTTGGCCAGCTTGAGCAGGTCGACATGCCGGTACCGCCCCCTGCCTGGGATGCCAGTCAGGTAACCGATTCCGACGAAGACGTAGTGATTGCCCACAACTGGGACGAACTGCGCCGATTCATGTGGAACTATGTCGGTATCGTGCGAACAGACAAACGCCTACAGCGCGCCCTGCACCGGGTGTTGTTGCTACACAAGGAAATTGACGAGTTTTACAGTAACTACAAGGTCAGTCCTGACCTGCTGGAGTTGCGTAACCTGGCATTAGTCGCCGAGCTGATGATTCGCTGCGCAATGCAGCGCAAAGAAAGTCGCGGATTGCACTTTACCCTTGATTACCCCGAGCGCCTGTCAGACGCACAGGAAACCGTTTTACACCCTTATCCAGTGGTATGAAACGTAGCCACATACGCAAACGTCGGTGGCTTTCTGCATCCAGCACATCGGCTGGCACAACCAGCGCCAGCCTGTTGTAACCTCTGCGGCTGACAGAAAGCTGTACAATAATCAGCTGACGGGTCACCAGACTGCCGGCCAATACCTCGATCGACTGCCAGCCCGTCTTTGCCCGCCACAACTGCCAGCCTGCTTGCGGTTGATAACGCAAACCCAGCCGTTGGTTTGCCGCGCCATGCTGACGATTTTGCAAAAAATGACACAATGCCCAGCTTGCACACACAAGTGCCACTGCTGTTTTCGCTGCCAGTGGCAAACCACTGGCCAGCGCCGCCAACACTGCCAGCAAGGCAAACAGAACGCGTGCCTTAGCCAGGTTTTGTGACGGCTGCCAAAAACAGGCAGGCATACCGAACCTACACCACCTTGCGCGTATTGCGGCTATATTCCAGTATTTTCTCGACAATTCTCTGCAAATCTGGATCTTCTGGCTGGTTACGGCGCATAAACCAGCCAAATATATCCTGATCTTCACAGGTCAGAAGCTTCTCATAGCGCGCCTTGTCCCCGTCATCCAGTCCTGTATAGGCATCACGTACAAAGGGTACCAACAACTCGTCCAGCTCCAGCATGCCGCGACGGCTGTGCCAAAACAGACGGTTCAGTTCAGTTTCTGTGCTCATTGACTACCTCCGGTAAAGTTGTGCGCAGTATAAGCCAGCAGCCATCTTTTGACACCCACTGACAAGTGACCCCGAAACCACTATCATGTTGGCCCTTCATTTTCAACGAGGCCACGTCATGAGCCAGACATCGGGTTTTATTGTTCTAGATCATCAGGGCATGCTGTCGGTGCGCGGAGCGGATGCCGCCAAGTTTCTGCAAGGTCAGCTGACTTGCAACCTGAACTATGTCAGCCATGACCAAAGCAGCCTGGGTGCCAGGTGCAACCCAAAGGGCCGTATACAGTCAACGTTTCGCCTGGCCATGCAGGGAGACGGCTTTCTGCTGTCAATGTCCCGTGATCTGGTAGAAAAGCAGTTTGCCGAACTGAAAAAATTTGCCATGTTTTCCAAGTCCACCCTGCTGGATGAAAGCACCAACTGGGTACAACTGGGCCTGATTCATCCGGAACCGATCCTGCAGGAGCTGGGTATCGAACTGGCCGACAAAGCCGGAGCTGTCACTCAGCACAACGACCTGCTGGCGATCCGGATCAGTCCCGCACTGGCCGAACTGTGGCTGCCGGCTAGTGGGGCTTCCTGCTCCGTGCGTCAGCTGGCTGCCAACCACGAAGAAAAAACACTCAACGACTGGCAGCTGGCACTGATCCGCTGCGGCCTGTATCACGTTACAGCACAAAGCTACGAAACCCATATACCACAAATGCTAAACTTGCCCGCGCTGGATGGCGTCAGTTTCAAAAAAGGTTGTTACAGCGGTCAGGAAATTGTCGCCCGCATGCAGTATCTGGGCAAACAAAAGCGTCACATGCAGCGTTTTCTCGCCAGCGGCTACGAACTGCCGGAACCCGGCACCAGCCTGCTGCTTGAAGACGGCAGCAAGGCGGGAGAGGTGCTTGTTGCTGCACAAAGTCCCGAGGGTATCGAACTGCTTGCCATTGCCCTGGTAGACGTAGCACAGGAGCAAACGCTGTACCTTGATTTGCCCGAGCGCACGCCCCTGACATTGGCCGACCTGCCATACACCATTGATGTGGAACGTGAAATTCAGCGCTGATGTTTATTGTGCAACGTGTTAAGGCGGCATGCTGCTCTATGTGAGCGGCATACTGTCGTATATTTTATTTATACTGTTTTGGAGTTGTCATGAGCCCACTGATTGAAACCGTCGAATCCGAATTGCTGGACGCTATCAAAAATGACGACCTTGTTTTGCCAACCCTGCCCGAAGTAGCCCTGCGCGTGCGTGAAGCCGCAGAAGACCCGGATGTCGGCATCAACGAGCTGGGCAAGGTCATCAGCAATGATGCCGCACTGACCGCCCGCATCATCAAGGTGGTCAACAGCCCGCTGTTACGCAGCAGCACCGAAATCAGCGACCTGAACATGGCTGTCAGCCGGCTGGGTATCAGCTATACCTCCAATCTGGCCATGGGTCTGGCCATGGAGCAAATGTTTCAGGCCACTTCCGATGTCATCGACCGCCGTCTGCGCGAAGTCTGGTCCCGCAGTACCGAAGTCGCCGGCATCAGCCATGTGCTGTGCCGCCAGTTCACCCGTCTCAGCCCCGACCAGGCAACCCTGGCTGGCCTGATCCACCAAATTGGTGTGCTGCCGATCCTGACCTATGCCGAAGCCAACAGCCAGCTGTTAAGCGACTCTTTCACCCTGGAAAAAGTCATTGAGCAATTACACCCGCAACTGGGCCAGCGCATTTTGCAGGCATGGGACTTCCCTCCCGCTCTAATTGATGTGCCTACTGAACAGCTCAACTTCGACCGGCAGACTGTAGAAACCGATTATGTTGATATTGTCCAAGTGGCTATTCTGCACAGCTATGCTGGCAGCGAACACCCGCTGGGCCAGGTCGACTGGACCCACATTGATGCATTTCGCAAACTTGGCCTGGAAGTGGTCGAACAAACACTGGACAGCGACGAAGACCTGACTGCTTCAATGGAAGCTGCCACCAAAATGTTACAAGCCTGATGCTGCAGGATGCCGACACCCCCGGCATCCGGCTCCGCTTTGACTTCCGTCAAGGCCATTTCCCTGCAAAGTCCCTAGATTAACCCGCTGTAGCCAGAGCGCCGTACTGTACTCGTATCGCCTGGACAGAGCGGTGTTTCACCGGTTTGTTTTCAGCTTCCGATCCTGCCTGGCCTGTTTTTGAGGCCGGTATTGTTTGGCACAGCAAACCTTGCCATGGCCTCTCCCACTCTTTGCTTTCCGGGAGTCTTCATGCAACTGGTTTGCCCTGCCGGCAGTTTGCCAGCACTGAAAGCCGCCGTGCGCCAAGGCGCCGACGCAATCTATGTAGGATTCAAGGACGACACCAACGCCCGTCACTTTGCCGGTCTCAATCTGACCGACAAACAACTGGGTGAAGGGGTTGACCTGATCCGTCAAAACAACCGAAAACTCTATATTGCCGTCAACACCTACGCTCAGCCCGATGGCTGGGAGCGCTGGCAACGCGCCGTTGACCAGGCCGCAGCCATGGGTGTGGACGCCCTGATTGCTGCCGACCCTGCCGTGCTGGCCTATGCCACCAAAGCCCATCCCGACCTCAACTTGCACCTGTCGGTGCAGGGCTCCGCCACCAACGGCCCAGCATTGTCGTTTTACCAGCAACGCTACAACATCAAGCGGGCCGTATTGCCCAGAGTGCTGTCTCTGGCACAGGTGAAGCAGGTAGCCGAAAGCACCACCGTCCCCATTGAAGTATTTGCCTTTGGCAGTCTGTGCATCATGGCCGAAGGCCGCTGCCACCTGTCGTCCTACCTGACCGGTGAATCGCCCAACCTGTGCGGGGTCTGCTCGCCAGCCAAAGCTGTGCGCTGGAGCAACGAAGACGGCAAGCTCAGTTCACGCCTCAACGATGTACTGATTGACCGCTACGAAGAAGACGAATCCGCCGGTTACCCGACCCTGTGCAAAGGCCGCTTTATCGTCAACGGCAAGCGTTTTCATGCACTGGAAGAGCCGACCAGTCTCGACACCATGGATCTGATTCCCGAGCTGAAAAAAATCGGCGTCAGTGCAGTCAAAATCGAAGGACGCCAGCGCAGTCCGGCCTACACCGAGCAGGTCACCCGTGCCTGGCGCGAAGCGCTCGACAGTTACAAGCGCAACCCGGAACAATTCCGCGTACAGGATAGCTGGCGTCAAACCCTCGCCGGCCTGTCCGAAGGCAGCCAAACCACCCTTGGCGCCTACCACCGTGCCTGGCAATAGGAGCTTGCAAACAATGAAACTTTCTCTGGGCCCCATCCTGTTTTTCTGGCCCCGTGACCAGGTCACCCGCTTTTATGCCGACATGGCCGAGCTACCGCTGGATATCGTCTACATGGGCGAAACCGTGTGCGCCAAACGTCGTGAATTCAATCTTGACGGCTGGATTGGCCTGGCCCGTGAAATGCGTGAAGCCACCAAGGCGCAAATTGTCCTGTCCGGCCTGACCCTGCTCGAAGCCAACTCTGAAGTATCCAGCCTGAAACGCCTGTGTGACAACGGCGACTTCATGGTCGAAGCCAACGACATGGCAGCGGTACAGTTTTTGTCCGAACGCAAACTACCCTTTGCCGGCGGCCCTGCCCTGAACATTTACAGCGGACGCGCACTGGCCGAATTTATTGACAGTGGACTGGTACGCTGGTCACCGCCCGTCGAGTGCGCGGGGAGCATGATCAAGACCACCATCGAACAGCTGGACGAGCTGGGTGTGAAGCGCCCTGAAGTGGAAGTATTTGCTTACGGCCACCTGCCACTGGCCTATTCGGCCCGCTGCTTCACTGCCCGCGCAGAAAACCGCCCCAAGGACGAGTGTGAATTCTGCTGCATCAACTATGAAGAAGGCATCCCGCTGGCCAGCCAGGAAGGACAGTCGCTGTTTACCATTAACGGTATCCAGACCATGTCAGCCGAGATCAACAACCTGCTGGCCGACTACCAGTCATTGAAAGATCACGGTGCCGATATTGCCCGCCTGAGCCCGCGCGCTAAGGGCATGACCGAAGTCGTGCAGGCCTGGGATAAAGTACGCAACGGCGGACAACCACCATTGGCTGTGCAGGGCTGTAACGGCTACTGGCATGGCCGCCCAGGAATGATGAGCGCCGAGGAGGCCGGACTATGCTGAAGAAATCTATCCCGCTACTGCTGTCCGCGGGTGACCGCGTATTGCCACTGGCTCGCCATACACCCTACTTTGCCCAGCGTCTGGCCATGCAGCGCAGCCTGAACAAGGTGTTTGCCGAAGCCATTGACGACGGATTGTTCGATATCCTTGATGACCGCTGGATGCAATTGCGCATTCACGACCTCGGTCTGCAATGGTGCATCACCAAAAGTCCGCGCAGTAATCAGCTGGTGGTGGCCAGGCAGGCACCAGTTGAAGTCACCATTGCCGGCAACTGGCGCGAGTTTTTGTTGCTGGCCAGCCGTCAGGAAGATCCGGATACATTGTTCTTCCGTCGCCGCCTGCAAATTGACGGCGATACCGAGTTGGGTCTGGCAGTAAAAAACCTGATTGATAGCCTCGACCCGGAGAGCCTGCCCAAATGGCTATGGCGCACAGTGGAAACACTGGGCCAGTCGGCTGCCGAACAGCAACATGCAGTCAACAGCCAGCCCCAACCTGCCGGGCTATAACAGGATGCAGCCTGATGCTCTGATCCCCTGATTTGTAGGAAGGGGCTTGCCCCTGACAGCAGTGACCACCCCTCAGGGGCAAGCCCCTTCGCACAGAATGACGTATCACCGTGCGTGGATATGCTTTTGTAGACACTCTGTCTAAGCATAAGGAGCGGCTTTAGCCGCGAGCAAAGCGTTGAACATGGTGCAGTGGCTGGGCTGGACACCGGTCGCGGCTAAAGCCGCTCGTACAAGCGCGATTGAGCGTGCTGCGTGCCGGATGGTGCGACTGTAAGAGCGGCTTCAGCCGCGAACGAACCTAGACCAATACCCATACTGCCCAAAACACAAACAAAAAGCGCCAGTGGCATAAACCCCTGGCGCTTTCTATTACCGCATCCAGACTAAAAATCAGTCGAGCCGGCCGCGCTTGGCAATGGCCGCATCCAGCGTTGCTGCCAGCTCATCCAGGCTGATTGAGCCCAGATCCTGACCACAACGGGTACGCACTGCCACTTTGTTGTTTTCCACTTCCTTGTCACCCACGACCAGCAGGTAAGGAACTCGCTGCAAGGTGTGCTCGCGGATCTTGAAGCCGATTTTTTCGTTACGCAAATCGGTCTTTACCCGGTAGCCGCGCTCTTGCAGGGTTTTCTTCACATCACGCACAAAATCGGACTGCTTCTCGCTGATGTTCATCACCACCGCTTGCACGGGTGCCAGCCAGGCCGGAAACGCGCCTTCGTAATGCTCGATCAAAATACCGATAAAGCGCTCAAACGAGCCCAGAATGGCGCGGTGCAGCATCACGGGATGAGCACGGCTGTTGTCTTCGGTAACGTATTCCGCACCCAGACGTACCGGCAGGTTAAAGTCCAGCTGCAAAGTGCCGCACTGCCAGACCCGGCCCAGGCTGTCACGCAGGGAGAATTCAATCTTCGGACCGTAGAAGGCACCTTCACCCGGCTGCAGCTCATAAGCCAGACCAGCTTCTTTCAGGGCTTCTTCCAGTGCTTTTTCTGCACGGTCCCACTGGTCGTCCGAACCGATACGCTGCTCCGGACGGGTGGACAGTTTCAGTTCGATTTCATCAAAACCAAAATCACGATACACCTGCTGCGTCAGCTTGATAAACGCTGCAGACTCGGCCTGCATTTGCTCTTCAGTACAGAAGATATGGGCATCATCCTGGGTAAAACCACGCACCCGCATGATGCCGTGCAACGCACCAGACGGCTCATTACGGTGACAAGCACCAAATTCGGCCAGACGCAGCGGCAGTTCACGGTAGCTCTTCAGCCCCTGGTTATACACCTGCACGTGACACGGACAGTTCATCGGCTTGATCGCGTAATCACGAGCCTCGGACTCGGTGACAAACATGTTGTCGGCGTAGTTGGTCCAGTGGCCGGATTTTTCCCACAGAATGCGGTCAACCACCTGTGGCGTGCGAATTTCCTGATAGCCGTTATCGTTCTGCACCTTACGCATGTACTGCTCAAGCACTTGATATAGAGTCCAGCCTTTCGGATGCCAGAACACCATGCCGGCAGCTTCTTCCTGGGTATGAAACAGGTCCAGACGCTTGCCGAGACGGCGGTGATCGCGTTTCTCTGCTTCTTCGATACGCTTGATGTACTCGGCCAACTGCTTCTTGTCGGCCCAGGCAGTGCCATAAATACGCTGCAACTGCTCGTTTTTTGAATCGCCGCGCCAATAGGCACCGGAGAAACGAGTCAGCTTGAAATGCTTCAGAAAACGGGTATTGGGCACGTGCGGACCACGGCACATGTCCACATATTCCTGGTGATGATACAGGCCCATTTCGGTTTCTTCGGGCATGTCATCAATCAGGCGCAGCTTGTAGTCTTCTTCACGATCCTGAAAGGTTTTAATCACATCAGCGCGCGGCGTCAGCTTTTTGATGACGTCATAATCCAGCGCGATCAGCTCACGCATGCGCTTGTCGATGGCTTCCAGGTCTTCCGGCGTAAATGGGCGCTCACTGAATACGTCATAATAAAAGCCGTCTTCAATCACCGGACCAATCACCATTTTGGTGTCCGGATACAGCTGCTTGATGGCATGACCAATCAGGTGCGCACAGGAGTGGCGAATAATTTCCAGTCCTTCCTGATCCTTCGGGGTAATAATTTGCAGCTCGGAATCTTCGGTGATCAGATCACAGGCATCCAGCAAACGGCCATTGACGCGACCGGCAACGGTGGCTTTGGCCAAACCGGCACCGATAGACTCGGCAACCTGCATGATGGATACGGGATGATCAAAACTGCGCTGACTTCCGTCAGGAAGGGTAATAACGGGCATTGGCGCCTCCTCTCCTAGTGGTGACCCCTACCAAAGGTCACGTGGGTTGGGATGAGCCAGCAAGAGCGGTATGCCTGCCTTCTGCCCTACAGCGGCAGACGGGGTTGACCCTGACATGGCAAACCGGAGTCACTGGAACGCAGCTACTGGCTGCGAAAAATCAAAAAAGCCGCAACTTATGCGGCCTGCGGAATTATCCGCCATCTACCCTGGTTGTCAAGGAAAACAGAGAGATGGCATACATAAGCTGGCTTACGCCGATTTATTGGCTGTTCTGGCCGAGAAAAAACGCACACCCTGAAAAAACAGCACCACACACCACAGCAGGAAAAACAGGTTGCTGACCGCTGCATCCATTTTGCCTTCACCCTCCACCGCAAAAAACTGCTCAATAATCGGCAGCACTGGCGGAAACCATAAACCACGCATGGCACCCTGCCAAAACCACAATAGGGCAACCAGATAACAAACCACCGTAATCAAGCCGAATCGCAGCCAGATACGCCTGCTTTGTGACTGCCTGAATAGATAGGCAGCCAGTACAAACAACACAAAGCTGCCTGCCATCACCGGCAGTTCGCTATGATTCGGGTATGGCTCAATGCTCGACACCACCAGTGCGAATGGAATGGCTACGGCAAGGGTTTTTAGCAGTTCAAGCAGGTATTTCATGTGTGTGGTCTCAGCTTGTTCAGAAAAGTGTTTGCTGGATGATTTTCTGAAATTTTGCCAAAAAAAAGGGTAGCTCTTTCGAGTTACCCTTTAGTTCCTGCTAAGTGCAGTTTGTTTGGTAGGCACAAGTGGATTCGAACCACCGACCCCCACCATGTCAAGGTGGTGCTCTAACCAGCTGAGCTATGTGCCTTCAATGGGGGCGTATTCTACCGAAAATATTCGACCTGTCAATACCTTCCAACAACTCTTGTTATAAACGAGTACCGATAATAGCTGGAATGCCGGTTTCCGCGCCAACCACTTCACGCACCCGCTCCCAGTCGATACGCGCATTATTCTGCACATCAGCACGGGAGTGGATCAGTTTCAGCACCAACTGGTGCTTGTCGACTACGGAAGGCTCGCCGTTATCGTCCAGCGGTGTATGGGCTTCCAGATATAAGTCATCACCCTCCCAACCCAACTTGTACGGCTGGTTGATGATGCGCACTTTGGTACCAACCGGCACCATGTCGGCCAGTTCCAGCACATTGGGGTTAAGCATGCGGAAGCAGCCATGGCTGACGCGCATACCAATGCCAAATTTTTTATTCGAGCCGTGGATCAGATAGCCTGGCAAGCCCAGGGTCATTTTGTAC
>Ga0265293_10005519_pt1 | contig 21034 bp, 23 predicted proteins | sample Munlanlewell138R_FD_192505 | JGI IMG/M metagenome (GOLD analysis project Ga0265293, IMG submission 192505) | Leachate microbial communities from a municipal landfill in Southern Ontario, Canada - Leachate well 138R | ecosystem: Engineered > Solid waste > Landfill > Unclassified | place: Canada... | reverse complement strand
TCCGCGTCTGCACCATCGCGCCGGGTCTGTTCAAGACCCCGCTGCTGGGCTCGCTGCCCGAGGAGGCGCAGAAGTCGCTGGGGCAGCAGGTGCCGCACCCGGCCCGCCTCGGGGACCCGGACGAGTACGGCGCGCTGGCGGTCCATATTGTGGAGAACCCGATGCTCAACGGCGAGGTGATCCGCCTCGACGGGGCGATCCGTATGGCGCCTCGCTGATCCGGGGGAAGGAAGCAGATGGCAATCAAGACGAAATTCACCGAGGTATTCGGGGTCGAGCACCCCATCGCGCAGGGTGGCATGCAGTGGGTCGGCCGCGCGGAACTGGTGGCGGCCGTGGCCAATGCCGGCGCGTTGGGCTTCATCACCGCGCTGACCCAGCCGACGCCGGCCGATCTGGCCAAGGAGATCGCGCGCACGCGGGAGCTGACCGACAAGCCGTTCGGGGTCAACCTGACGATCCTGCCGTCGATCAACCCGCCGCCGTACGACGAGTACCGCCAGGTCATCGTCGACGAGGGCATCAAGATCGTCGAGACCGCGGGCTCCAACCCGGCGCCGCACCTGCCGATGTTCCACGACAACGGCATCAAGGTGCTGCACAAGTGCACCTCGGTGCGGCATGCGGTCAAGGCCCAGAGCCTGGGTGTCGACGGCATCAGCATCGACGGGTTCGAGTGCGCGGGTCACCCTGGTGAGGACGACATCCCGGGTCTGGTGCTGATCCCGGCCGCGGCCGACAAGATCGAGATCCCGATGATCGCCTCCGGCGGGTTTGCCGATGCCCGCGGCCTGGTGGCTGCGCTGGCGCTGGGTGCCGACGGGGTCAACATGGGGTCGCGCTTCATGTGCACGGTGGAGTCTTGCATCCACCAGAACGTCAAGGAAGCCATCGTCGCCGGCGACGAGCGGGGTACGGAGTTGATCTTCCGCAGCCTCAACAACACCGCGCGGGTGGCCTCCAACGTGGTCTCGCGCGAGGTGGTGCAGATCCTCGCCGATGGCGGTCAGTTCGAGGACGTCAAGGATCTGGTGGCCGGCGTGCGTGGCCGCAAGGTTTTCGACGACGGTGACATCGACGCCGGCATCTGGACCGTCGGGACGGCCATGGGTCTGATCAACGACATCCCGACCTGCGGCGAACTGGTGTCCCGCATGGTTTCCGAGGCCGAGGAACTGATCACCGGTCGCCTCGCCGACCTGGTGGACGACGAAGAGGCCGAGTCCGCCGCCTAGTCACCCGCGAGTACCGGTACGCCCGGTACCGACACGAAAAAGCCGGTGGCCACCGCGAAGGTGGTCACCGGCTTTTTCACTTCCGGCACGAGGCCGGCACAGTACTCGTAGGGGCGTCACAAGATGACTGATGACGCCTTCCGCCGCGAGCTGACGAGGCTAGCTCGCCAGCGGCGGAAGCACCTCGTCGAACTGCTCCGAGGTGTCGCCCTCGACCAGGAAATCTCCGTGGTACAGAGCGTCGAAGTCAATCTTGATGACATCAGCGTTGGTGTCGTCGATCCACATGACACTGACTGTATGGATCTCTATTAAGGAATCATTGAGTCACGATTCGGAAAATGATGGCAATTATTACTCCCGGGTAGGGAAACCCAGGTCGCCGGACCGACGACGTCCCGTACGAACCGTCGTCGACGGGGCGAGCTGGCGGAAAAATCCCAGGTCAGCCCGCGGGTGTACTGAGGTGGATCGGGTTGGTTCCATTCAGTAGGACCCAGGTCGCCACGGCCGCCGCGACGGCGACCACCAGCAACGTCACCGAAACCAGTCGCGGCCAGGTATCCCGGCCCCACAGCCGCTCGTCCAGCGAGAAGGTGCCGGCCCCGGTGAACAACAGGGCCAGCGCCCCGAAGCCGATCAGGAACGGGACGTTGAACGGATCCGACCAGAACGCGGCGCCCGAGACGTTGACCGCCCACGCGTCGATCATCGCCGCGAGCACGGCCATCGCGGCCAGCGGTGTCACCAGGCCCAGCAGCAGGCCGATGCCGCCCAGGTCTCCGCGGCCGTCACCAGGAACGCGGCCAGTTGCGGCATCCGCCAGCCGCTCTGCTCCATGCTCTCGACCACCGTGCCGTAGTCGAAAAGTTTCAGCAGCCCGGCCTGCAGAATCGCCGCACCGATGGCAAAACGCAGCGCCAACAGGCCGAAATTGCGGCCTGACGTGGCGAGACGGGCATCGAATTCAGTTGTCATGGGGGGTAAGAATATGGGCGCCGAGCGCATAATGTAACCCTTAGTCAGGTGAACGGTCCGGGAGGGACCGGGGCTGCGAAGCGCGCGGGGAAGCCGTTGACGGCGTTAAGTTACCGTTGCTAATCTGCGTCCGCTCCAGCCCGCGAGTCTGTCGGCGCCGTGGGGGCCGTCGACTGCAAATGGGGGAGTAGCGGATGCTGCACAGAATTGCCCGGCTGGCCATCGCCGCGCCGCGACGCATCGTCGCGTTCGCCGCGCTGCTCATGGTCGCCGCCGCGATCTTCGGAGTCCCGGTGGCCAAGAGCCTGTCCGCGGGCGGGTTCCAGGACCCGACGGCCGAATCGTCGAAGGCCACGCAGTTGCTCACCGAGAAGTTCGCGCGCGGCGACATGCAACTGGTGTTCACCGTGGCCTCCGGCGCGGGGGCCGAGAGTCCCGCGACGCGCGCCGCCGGGTTGGCCGTCATCGAGGCGCTCGAGGCCTCCCCGCACATCGCCTACGTCACCTCGACGTGGACGGTGCCGCCCACCGTGGCCGCCGACATGATCAGCACCGACGGGACCACCGGGCTCATCGTCGCCGGGATCAACGGCGGCGAGAGCTTCGCGCAGCGCTACGCCCAGGAGTTGGTCGACGCCATCAGCGCCTCGGTGCTGCCGCAGCACCCCGACGTCACCGTCACCCCGGGCGGGCAGGCCCTGGTCTACTCGCAGATCACCAAGCAGAGCGAACACGACCTGCTGCTGATGGAATCGATCGCGATCCCGCTGAGCTTCCTGGTGCTGGTCTGGGTGTTCGGCGGTCTGCTGGCCGCCGCGTTGCCGATGGCCGTGGGCGCGCTGGCCATCGTCGGATCCATGGCGGTCCTGCGGCTGGTCACTCAGTTCACCGACGTCTCGATCTTCGCGCTCAACCTGACCATCGCCCTGGGGCTGGCGCTGGCCATCGACTACACGCTGCTGATCATCAGCCGCTACCGCGACGAGTTGGCCGACGGCGTCCCGGCCGAAGAGGCGCTGGTGCGCACGCTGGGCACTGCCGGGCGCACGGTGCTGTTCTCGGCGACGACGGTGGCGCTGTCGATGGCGGCGATGGTGCTGTTCCCGATGTACTTCCTGAAGTCCTTCGCCTACGCCGGTATCGCGACCGTGGCCTTCGCGGCCTTTGCGGCGGTGGTCGTGACGCCGGCCGCGATCGTGCTGCTCGGGTCGCGGCTGAACGCCTTCGATGTGCGGCGGCTGTTCCGCCGGCTGCTGGGCCGCCCTGACCCGCAGCCCAAACCGGTCGAGCAGCTGTTCTGGTATCGCTCGACGAAGTTCGTCATGCGTCGCGCGGTCTCCATCGGCCTGGCCGTCGTCGCGCTGCTGCTGTTGGCGGGCGCGCCCTTCCTCGGCGTGAAATGGGGCTTTCCCGACGACCGGGTGCTGCCCGCCGGCGCCTCGGCGCATCAGGTCGGCGATCAGCTGCGCAACGACTTCGCCGACACCTCTGACACCGCCGTCACCGTCGTTGTCCCGGACGCCGAGGGCCTGACGCCCGCGGACTTCGAGCGCTACGCCGCCGAGCTGTCCCGGGTCACCGATGTTACGGCCGTGACCGCGCCCACGGGGACGTTCGTCGGCGGCAACCGGGTGGGGCCCCCGGCGGGTGCGACCGGAATGGCCGACGGCAGTGCGTTTTTGACCGTGGCCAGCGATGTGCCGCTGTTCTCCGACGCCTCCGAGCGTCAGCTCGACGGCCTGCATGCCGTCGCCGGACCGGGCGACCGGGCAGTGCAGCTGACCGGGATCGCCCAGATCAACCGCGACAGCGTCGATGCCATCACCTCCCGGTTGCCGTTGGTGCTCGGGGTCATCGCGGTGATCACCTTCCTGCTGCTGTTCCTGCTGACCGGAAGTGTGGTCTTGCCGCTGAAAGCCCTAGTGCTCAACGTCCTTTCGCTGACCGCGGCGTTCGGTGCGCTGGTGTGGATCTTCCAGGAGGGCCATCTCGGGGCCCTCGGCACCGCGCCGACCGGGACGCTGGTGGCCAACATGCCGGTCCTGTTGTTCTGCATCGCGTTCGGCCTGGCGATGGACTACGAGGTGTTCCTGATCTCGCGAATCCGCGAGTTTTGGTTGGCCAGTGGGCGCACCCGGGCCGACAACGACGAGAGCGTCGCGCTGGGGTTGGCCCGCACCGGGCGGGTGATCACCGCGGCGGCGCTGGTGATGTCGATCTCGTTCGCCGCGCTGATCGCCGCCCAGGTGTCGTTCATGCGGATGTTCGGGCTGGGGCTGACGTTGGCGGTGTTGGTCGACGCTACCCTGGTCCGGATGGTCCTGGTGCCCGCCTTCATGCACGTCCTCGGACGATGGAACTGGTGGGCCCCGAAACCTCTGGTGCGCCTGCACGAACGCATCGGCATCAGCGAATCCGGTGAACCCCGCCCGGCCGCCGCACCGTCGGATGCCGCCGAGACCAGGAAGGTGGAATCGTGACGAGCGGGGCAGCGCTGCGACGCGGCCGCCGACGCGCGCCACGCGGGTCCGGGGAGCGGCTGCGCGTCGAAATCCTCGACGCCACCACCGAATTGCTGCTGGAGAACGGCCACGCCAAGGACGTCTCGATCCGGGCGGTCGCGGAACGGGTCGGGGTCACTTCGCCGTCGATCTACCTGCATTTCGCGGACAAGGACGCGCTGCTGGACGCGGTCTGCGCGCGCTACTTCGAGACCCTGCACGACGAGATGCAACGGGCCGTGCAGGGGCAGGTCTCCACGCTCGAGGCGCTGCGGGCCCAGGGCCTGGCCTACGTGCGTTTCGCGATCGCCACCCCCGAGCTGTACCGTATCGCGACCATGGGAGAGGGCAGCCCGGGCAGCGACGTCGACGCCGCGCTGACCTCGTCGGCGTTCGTGCACCTGCGCGGCTCGGTCGAATCGCTGGTCCGCGAGGGGATCTACCCACCGGGCGATCCGACCGCCCTGACGCTGGAACTGTGGACCGCGGCCCACGGGGTGGTGGCCATGCTGATCGCCAAACCGTATCTGCCGTTCGGGGATCCGCTGGCCTTCGCCGACAACGTGCTGCGCGCGGTCTGTACCGGACACATGGCGGTCGGTATCGTCGGTGTCGACGCCGGCCCGCAGGAAACGCTGCACTGGGTGCTCGACAGCAAGGGAGTGCGCCGATGACCCCAACCGAATCCCAGCTATCCCATCCGTTCTTCGCGCGGCTCTGGACGCTGATGTCCGCGCACGAGACCGAGGAGCTCACCCGGCTGCGGCGGGCCAACCTCGCAGGCCTGCGAGGCCGGGTGCTCGAGGTCGGCGCCGGCACCGGGACCAACTTCGCGCACTACCCCGACACGGTCACCCAGGTGGTGGCCGTCGAGCCCGAGGTGCACCTGCTCGAACACGCCAAGACCGCGGCCGCCGTCGCGCCGGTCCCGGTCAGCGTCAGCGGCCAGACCGTCGAAACCCTGTCCGACCCGGAGCCTTTCGACGCGGTGGTGTGCTCGCTGGTGCTGTGCACCGTCGAGCAGCCCGACGGGGTCCTGGCGCAACTGTTCGATCAGTTGCGCCCCGGCGGCGAGGTGCGCTACCTCGAGCACGTCGCCAGCGCGGGCTGGCGCGGTCGGCTGCAGCGGTTCGCCGATGCCACGGTGTGGCCGCGGATCTCGGGGAACTGCCACAGTCATCGCCACACCGAGCAGAGCCTGCGGACCGCGGGGTTCAGCATCGAGGACGCCCGGCGGGAATGGACGCTGCCCCGGTGGGTGCCGTTGCCGGTCGCCGAGTTCGCGCTGGGCCGCGCCGTCAAGCCGGCGGGCTGACCAGGCTGCCGTCGGTCACCCGCAGCACGTCGACGGCGTAGGGGCCGACGGCCACCGCGTGCGGACCCACCCGCAGATCGAGACGCTCTCGGGTCTTGTTGATGATCAACAGCTTTCGCGACCCGTCGGGTTTGACAAAGCCCTGGACGTGCACGCGGTAATCGGGAACGCCGGGTTCGCCCACCGCGGTGCCGACCAGTGCATCGCCCGGAGCGAAGTGGCGCAGCAGGGTGTGCAGCGCGTGGTAGCGCGCATTGGGTTCGCCGGTGTCCCAATCGATCAACGTGACCCCGGGGATCATGCCCGGATAGTCCATGAACTCCGCGATGCCGACCACGTCGATCCCCATGGTCAGCAGCCGCGCCCAGAAGTAGGACTGCACGGCCGCGCTCAACGCCCAATACTCCGGCGCGATATCCGGTTGCGGGTTCAACACGTCGGCGGGGAAGGTCCCGACCTCGTTGATGAAGGTCTTGGTGTCGGGGGCGATCCGCCGCCGGATCGAATCGATGAGCTGGACTTGCGCCAGAAAGCCGTCGGCCTGGGCGAAGAAGATGTCGCGCCAATGACTGAACGGTGCGGCGTCCTGCGCCAGAATCGGATCGACGGTCTCGGGGTGCGCGTAGAAGTGGTAGGAGAACGCGTCGGGGGCCGCCCCGCCGCGATGATTGGCCGGATCGAGGAAGGCCCAGAAGTACTCGGGATCGCCGTACTTGTGGGTCAGCGAGAGTCCCACGAACTTCATCTGCGGATCGAGCGGGCGCAACCGATCGACGACGGCGTCATAGAGGCGGACGTACTGCTGCGGCGTCAGGCCGCGGAGGTCGGGCTCGCACAGCACCTCCCAGTAGGCGAACCGGTACCGGTGGCCGGAGGAATGCCAGGTGCCGAGTTCGTCGTGGAAGCCGCCGGCGATGTACCAGCTGGCGACCCGGTAGAAGTAGTCGGCGACCTCGGTGCAGCTGGGATCGCGAAGTTCGTTGCCCTGCTCGTAATCCCACACGGCCTCGTCCGGATCGTCGGGGACGGCGGCCTGGGCGCCGAACATCCACGCCGGGATGGTCGCGAAGTTGGCCACCGCCGGTCGTCCCTCGCAGGCAGCCATGAAGTCCTCGACGAAGGGGTCGAGAAGGTCGAAGTTCCAGAAGGTTTCGCTATCGGTCGGTGGCCGCAGCTCGGGCACCGACACCCGCGGGTGGGAGAACCACGGCAAAAACCGCGCCAGGTCGGCGCGCAGTTCGCGGAACGCGCCGAACGCCTGGTCGTGGATCGGGGAGCCGCGACGCAGCGGCGGCGCGGCCCACAGGTGGGTGGTCAGGGTGGTCCGCGAGACGGCGATGATCTCGTCCCAGTCGACGGATACCGGAATGGTCATCAGCGGGTCTTCTCGTTCGGGGCCTGGACGCCGAGCGCGGGCAGGATGACCTGGTCGACGATCGCCGTGCGGTAGGCCTTGCCCGGTAGTTCGCCGGTGTCGATCTGGTGCTTGATCACCATGGCCTCCCCGATGTCGCAGACCACCGGGGTGATGCGGCCGGCGTCGATCTCGCCGCGCTCGGCGTAGAGCCGCAACACCGTCTGGGTGAACCGCCCGCCGTGCGCGTCGAACACCCTGCGGTACAGCGCGTCGACCAGGTCGGGCCGGCGGTGCCGTTCGGCGAGGATCGCGGCGGCGGCCCGCGCGGTGGGACCGGCCAGCCAGGCCGTCAGCTGATCGAGCGAGCGCAGCAGGTCCGCGCGCAGATTCTTGCCGCCGGGGGTGGGCCGTTCGGCCGGGAAGGTGCGGTCCAATGCGTCGAGCAGCAGGTCGTCGACGGTGGGCCAGTGCCGGTAGATCGAGGTCTTGGCGACTCCGGCGCGACGCGCGATGCCTTCCACGGTCAGCCGAGCCAGGCCGGTCTCGGCCACCTCGGCGAGCACCGCCGCGTGGCAGTCGGACTTCAGATCGGCCAGGGAGCGTCGCATGGCCCGACCATAGCTACGCAGGCGTAGCTATGGAACCGTAGCCGCGATGATCGTAGCTACGACTTCTTGCCCAGCAGGCTCGGTAGCTGTTGCAGCAGGGTCGGCAGCGCCGTGCTGGCGCTCTCCCGGAGGGTGACGGTGGCGTCGGCCGACAGTGGCGTGGGCTCCGGGTTGACCTCGACCACCACGGTGCCCTGCGCCAGCGCGAGTTCCGGCAACCCGGCGGCGGGGTAGACGATGCTCGAGGTGCCCACGACCACCAGCAGGTCCGTGGCGCGCACCGCCTCCACCGAGGCGTCCCACGGGCCATCGGGCAGCGGTTCGCCGAACCAGACGATGTCGGGCCGGATCAGGCCGCCGCAGGGGCATACCGGCGGATTGGCCTCCAGCTGTGGTTCGGGCATGTCGGGCAGTTCGCCGTGATAGGCCGAATCGCAGATGTCACAACGGAATTCGAACAGGCTGCCGTGCAGGTGGTGCACGGCGCTGCTGCCGGCGCGCTCGTGCAGGTTGTCGACGTTCTGGGTGATCACCGAGACATCGACGATCCCGGGGATCCGTTCCCATTCGGCGACGGCGCGGTGACCGTCGTTGGGGTCGACGCGCTGCACCAGATGATGCCGCCACAGATACCAGGCCCACACCCGTTCGGGGTGGTCGTTCCAGCCCTGCGTGCTGGACAGCTCATAGGGGTCGAAGCGCGCCCACAGCCCGTTCTTGTCGTCGCGGAAGGTCGGAACGCCGCTTTCCGCCGAAATTCCGGCTCCGGTGAGAACTGCGATACGCACACCACCAAACTAGCGGGCCTCAGCGATACTGGACGACGTGGAGTTGGGGGAATGGTTGAAGGTCGACGCGCAGGCGGCAAAACCGCTGTTCGACCAGTTGCGATCGCAGATCATCGACGGCATCCGAACGGGACGCCTGGAACCGGGGATCCGGTTGCCGACCGTCCGCGAGCTGGCCGGCCAGCTGGGCCTGGCCGTGAACACCGTGGCGCGCGCCTACCGCGAACTGGAGGCCGCGGGAATGCTCGAGACGCGCGGCCGGTTCGGGACCTTCGTGGCCCGCGCCGACCCGGCCGATGCCACCATGGCCGACGCGGCCCGCAGTTTCGTCGACACGGCCCGCGCGCTGGGGGTGGCCAAGGACGACGCGCTGCGCTATGTCGCGGCGGCCTTCGACTAGCGGGCGCGGCCCCGCCAGCGCAGCACGTCCAGGGCGACGGCGACGTTGACGGTGTGTGCGGCCAGCGGACGCGGCAGTAGTTCGTCGGCGCGGGTCAGGCGGCGCAGCAGGGTGTTGCGGTGGGTGTACAACCGCGCGGCCGCGCGCGAGGCGTTGCACTGCTCGTGGACGAAGACCCGCACCGATTCCTGGAGCTCGTCCCCGGCGTGTTCGAAGCTGCCCAGGGTGTGCTGGATGAACGCGGTGGCCCGATCGGCGTCCGCGGTGATCAGGGCCACCAACTCGATGTCGGCGAACACCGCGACCCGCCGCGGTGAGTGCAGCCGAGCCAGCATCCGCTGAGTGGTCAACGCGTCGAGATGGCTGCGCCGGAACCCGTCGAGCCCGGCGCCGGTGGACCCGACCGCGACCCGCACGTCCGGCACGGCGTCGATCGCAGCGGCCAGACCCGCAACGTCGAGCCGGGTGCTGGGGACCCAGACCCAGCGGGTGGCGGCGCTGGCCAGCACACTCAGGGGCCGGGCCCCGCCGACACCGGCGCCGATGGCCTCGACGGCGCGGTCCAGGCGCGTCATGTCACCGGTCGGGTCGTCGGTCCACACCACCGCCGCGGTGTGCGAACCGGTCAGCCGATAACCCAGGCGTGCCTCGGCCCGCTGGCGCGTGATCGGGGCGCCGTCGAGCAGCAGGGCGATCGTCTCGCGCCGCTCGGCGTGGGTGCCGTGGGTGAGTTCCTCACGCTCCGAGTCGATCTGGGCGGCGATGGCGGCCAACGTCGCGTCGACGAACGCACCGATCGAGCGGGAACACACGTCGAGCAACTCGTGCAGTTCGGTGGGCTCGGTGGTCGATTCGAAGGCGATCTCCATCAGGCGCCGCCACGCCACGCCCTGTCCCACCCGGTAGGCGTCCAGCGCGTAGGCGTCATAGCCGCGCCGGACCAACTCCCGGGCGATCGCCATCGGTTCCGGCCCGGTGTTGGGCGCCACCGGCGCACCGGGATCGCGGATGTTGGCGGTCGCCCAGAACAGCAGGTTGGCGCGGTTGCTGCGACTGACCGCCGCGGCCAGTTCCGGATCGGCGGCGATCGTCGGGTTGGCGCCCAGCACGGCGGCGTCGAGTTCCGCGAGCCATTCCGGCGCCGGGTCCAGGACCAGGTGTGCCACCTGGCGGATCAACTCTTGCACCCGTGCGGACGGAGATTCCCAGGTCATCACAGCAGGATAGGTGCACTGTGCACTTTATAGGCGAGATATCGGGGCATATTGACCTGTTGTTCCGGGTCGGAGAGCGCGACGATCATCACATCGTTCGAGCTCGAGGAGTCACCATGACCGCAACCCCGCGCAGCGACGTCGACGTACTGATCGTCGGCGCCGGCATCTCCGGACTGGGGGCCGCCTACTACCTGCAGACGCAGCGCCCCGGCACCTCGTTCGCCATCCTGGAGGCGCGGGCCGCCACCGGTGGCACGTGGGACCTGTTCCGCTACCCCGGCATTCGGTCCGACTCGGACCTGCACACCTTCGGCTACGAGTTCAAGCCGTGGCGCGACGAGGACGCCATCGCCTCCGCCGACAAGATCCTGGCCTATCTGCGGGAGATGGTGGCCGAGAACGGGATCGAGCGCCACATCCGCTTCCACCACAAGGTGCTCGGCGCGGCGTGGTGCAGCGCGGACGCGCGGTGGACGGTGGACATCGAACTCGTCGACACCGGCGAACGCTCGCAGATCACCGCCAACTGGATCTTCTGCGCCGGCGGTTACTACCGCTACGACCAGGGCTACACCCCGCACTTCGAGGGCCGGGATCGGTTCGCCGGGACCATCGTGCACCCGCAACACTGGCCCGAGGACCTCGACTACGCGGGCAAGAAGGTGGTGGTCATCGGCAGCGGTGCCACCGCGGTGACGCTGGTGCCGGCCATGGCGTCGTCCGCCGCGCGGGTGACCATGCTGCAGCGCTCGCCCACCTATGTGATGCCGGTGCCGGGTAAGGACCGCTTCGCGATCGCGGCGCAGAAACTGCTGGGCGCGGACCGGGGCTATGCGTTGGCGCGCCGCAAGAACATGCTCAAACAGCAACTGGTGTACCAGTTCTGCCAGCGCCACCCCGAGTTGGCGCGACGGCTGATCCGGCGGGCCAATGCCAAGGTCCTGCCCGCGGGCTATCCGGTCGACGAGCATTTCAAGCCCGGCTACAACCCCTGGGACCAGCGGCTGTGCGCCGTGCCCGACGCCGACCTGTTCGCCGCGATCAGCGACGGCAGCGCCGAGGTGGTCACCGACCGCATCGTCACCTTCACCGAAACCGGCATCCTACTGGAGTCCGGTCGCGAACTCGACGCCGACATCATCGTCACCGCAACGGGTTTGAACATTCAGCTGCTCGGCGGGATGACGCTGACCGTCGACGGCGAGGCGGTGGACCCGGCCGAGCGCATCGTCTACAAGGGCATGATGCTGTCGGGGGTGCCCAACTTCGCCTACGCGTTCGGCTACACCAACTCGTCGTGGACGCTGAAGGTCGGGTTGCTGTGCGAGCATTTCTGCCGCCTGCTGGATCACATGGACGAGCACGGTTACGACGTTGCCTGCGCGCAGGTGGACCGCGCGGGCATGGCGACGCGGCCGTTCCTGGACTTCGGTGCGGGGTACGTGCAGCGCGCGGTGGATCAGCTGCCGAAGCAGGGCGACAGCGCGCCGTGGCAGACCTCGATGGGCTACCACGACGACGTCAAGCTGCTGCGGCATGATTCGGTGATCGATCCGCACCTGAGCTTCCGCAGGGCCAGCCGGCAGCCGGTCGGAATCGGTTGAGGATCAGCCGAATTCGAGCAACGTCAGCACTCCGCGCAGCGGATCCATCAGCTTCGAGGCGTAGGCCAGATTCAGCAGCCCGTTGACGACGAGGCCGCGGCCGGGCTCGAGGCGGATGTCGTGCACGGCCCGCACCCCGGGCAGGTCGATCAGTTTGGTGGCCTCGGTCGGGGTCTGGCTGAACGGCATCGCCGGCACCTTGTAGCGCAGCGTCGGACGTAGCCAGCCGCGCCGCGACAGCCCCGCGAACCAGGCCGGCGGCAGGTCGAAGAGCATCTGTGCGCCGGGAAATCGCTTGGCGCACTCGGCGATCAGGCCCAGGGACTGCTCGGGCTGCAGATACATCAGCAGGCCCTCGGCGGTGATGAACACGCCGTCGTCGGGGTTGACCTTGTCCATCCAGCTGTAGTCCAGGGCCGACTGGGCGCACAGTTCGATGCGCGGGGATTCCGGCAGCAGCCGGCGGCGGATGTCGACGATGGGCGGCAGGTCGACGGTGAGCCAGCGGAACCGGGCCTCGGGCAGCGCGGCGTCGACGCGCCAGAAGCTGGTCTGCAGCCCCTCCGCGAGCGCGACCACCGTGGCGTCCGGATGCGCGCGGAGGTACTCGAGGGTCTCCCTGTCGAAGGTCTTCGCGCGGATCGACATGTCCTGGCGGGCCGAGCCGAAGTGGGAGAAGTCGTAGTCGATGGAGTCGATCAGCCGCACCGCCATCGGATCGTCGATGACGCCGTCGGGCCGACTGGCCTCCCGCGCGCGGCCGTACAGCGTCAGCAGCGCGGTCTCGGAGACGCCGGTCAGTTCGGCCTTGTGCTTGGTGGGGTCGTTCTTGGAGACATCATCGGCAGCGGAACTCACTGTCGCGAGACTACCGGCTGAGGACTTTGCCCAGCGTGCGTAGGTTGCGTGTGGTGGACGACGACTTGTAGCGCTTCTTGCCCATGGTCCGCCCGAGGGTCGAGGCCAGGGTCGCGGCGCGAGGGACCTGCCAGTAGAGGACGCCGTCGCCGCGCGCGATGCGTTCCTCGGCGGTCGGGGGGAGCGCGGCGAGTTCGTCGAGCACCGCGGCGTCGGTCACGAAGGTGACGTAGGAGTGGTGCCCGTCGACCTCGCGCTCGAAGGGGTAGGCCGCGTCGATGGCGCGCACGGTGTCGAGTGCGTAGACCAGCACCCACGCCTCGTAGCCGAACGCGTCGCGCAGTGCCGCCTCGGCCTGGTTGCGCACGGTGGCGGCCGAGGTTCCCGCGTCGAGCAGGACGTTGCCGCTGGCCAGCACCGTCACCACGTTGGTGAAGCCGGCGTCCTCGAAGACCCGGGCCACCTCGGCCATCTTCAGGTTCACTCCGCCGACATTGACCCCGCGCAGGAACGCGACGTACCGCGTCACCCGAGACTATTGCCGTCGACCACCGTCATTGTCTCGATGGTAGAGACAACGGGTCGCGATCAGTAGGCTCTCACCATGACCCGCCAGGTTTTCGACGACAAGCTCTTGGCTGTCATCCGGGGGAATTCGCTGGGTGTCTTGGCCACCATCAAGCGCGACGGCCGGCCCCAGTTGTCGAACGTCTCCTACTACTTCGATCCGCGGGCGGTCGCCATCCAGGTGTCGATCACCGAACCGCGCGCCAAGACCCGCAACCTGCGCCGCGATCCGCGCGCCTCGCTATTGGTGGGATCGGACGACGGCTGGGCCTACGCGGTGGCCGAGGGCGACGCCGTGTTGACCCCGCCGGCCGCCGAGCCCAACGACCCCACCGTCGAGGGCCTCATCGAGTTGTACCGCAACATCGCCGGGGAGCACCCCGACTGGGACGACTACCGCCGCGCCATGGTCACCGACCGGCGGGTGCTGCTGACCCTGGCCATCTCGCACCTCTACGGCATGCCCCCCGGCATGCGCTGAGCCAGCCATCCCTCCAGCGCGGGCGTGCGCGCCCCCGGTCGACACGCCGAGAATTCTCGTAGTTTGGGCACGCTCGCACCGCTGCTGCAGCAGCGTAGGCTGACGAGCTATGGGCCGACATGAGATGCCAGAGGACGAAACCAAGAAGCAGTTCCGGGAGGCTCTCGAGCGCAAGAACGCCAAGTCGGCCGCGGGTGCTTCCCACGCCGACGGCGGTAGCAAGCAGCCCCGGGGGCACGGACCGGTCGAAGGACGACGGGAGTTCCGCCGCAAGAGCGGCTAGCGCGCAATCGACAACGGCGCCAACGCAATAGCAATCCCACAGCGCGGTTCTCCCGAGCATGTGGCACAGTCGAATGGTGTGACCGCCCGCGCTGTTTCGACACCCGTGATTATCCGCACTGCAACCGAGGCCGACTGGCCGAAGATCATGCTCTTGGGCACCGTCAGTTTCGGTATGTCCAAGCATCCGGACTCGATGGCGGCCTGGCGATCCCTGCTTCCGACCGACGGCGCGCTGGTCGCCTGCGATGGTGACGACATCGTCGGGATGTCGATGTATCTCGACTTCCAGCTGACCGTTCCGGGCGGCGCGACGCTCCCGGTCGCCGGCGTCAGCGGGGTGGCGGTGGCCCCCACGCATCGTCGTCGAGGCCTGCTCCGCGACATGCTCACCGAGTTGCACCGGCGTGCTTCGGCCGTCGAGTATCCGCTGGCGGGACTGACGGCCAGCGAAGGTGGCATCTACGGACGGTTTGGTTACGGTCCGGCGACTTACAAACAAGAATTCACCGTCGATCGTCGCTTCGCCCGGCTCCACGCTGACGCCCCCAATCCCGGCGGCGTCCGCTTGGTGAACCCGGCCGAACAACTGGACCGCTTCGCGGAGATCTATGACCGCTGGCAGCGGCGCACGCCCGGTGGGCTCGCTCGCCCCCGGGCGCTGTGGGAGGACCTGTTGGCCGACCGCGAAGAGACCCGCGACGGTGGCTCGCAGTGGTTCTCCTTCCACCACGAGGACGGCTACGCGCTGTACCGCATGCATGGCGGCGAGGTGCGGATTGGTGAATTCGTCGCCGTTACCCCGCAGGCGCACGCCGCGCTGTGGCGTGCGTTGCTCGGACTCGATCTGATGGAGCGGATCGTGATCGCAACGCATCCCGGCGATCCATTGCCGTACTTGCTCACCGATCCTCGATTACCGCGCACCAGCGCTTATCTGGACGACCTGTGGTTACGATTTCTCGACCTTCCGGCCGCGCTCGAAGCCCGGTCCTACGCCGCGGACCTCAGGACGGTCATCGACGTGCGCGACGACTCGTTCGGAGGTGGCGGTCGCTTCGTCGTCGACATCCGCGATGGCCGCGCTCGCTGCACGCCGACCGACGCACCGGCTGACCTCGAGATGGACGTCGACGTGTTGGCCGCGCTGTACATGGGTGGCGGCCACGTCAACGCGTTCTGCGCAGCAAACCGCTTACGCGTTGCGGATCCGACCGCGGCGCGCCGTTTCGGGGCGGCTTTCGTCAGCGAAGTCCCCGCCGAATTGGGGTACCGGTTCTAGGCGGAATCTCCGGCAGCGTCGTGTCCGTACCGGTGTCCAAGGAGATCGCCGGCGCGAAACTCAGTAGCCGCGCCCCGAGCAAACTCGCGAGCAGCACTGCAACGCAGGTGATCCCGTCGTCCTTGAGGCCCCACTTGACGGCGGCCAGGATGGCGGCGCCGGCCACGCACAACAGGATCCCGACCGCCGCGCTGCGCGCACCCGGCACCAGCGCGGCCGCGCCGTCCCAGCCGGGCAGCGGGTTGTTCTCCAGCGACCGCAGCGCGACGAACAGCGCCGCGACCACGGCGACCACCACCGCCAGCTGGATCACGCTGAGCCACAGGAAATTCGGCTCGCCCGGGTAGCGATACAGGCCGAGGTAACAGAACGCGAGGTGGGTCAGCAGCAGGGCCGGCATGTGCCACAGGTACAGCGTCATGGCCCCGGAGTTACCGATAGCCGTCAGCCACCACACCCGCGGCCGTTGCGACCACCGGTTGATCGCCGGGGCCGCGGCAATCACGAAGGCGCACATCATGATTGCGTGGCCCGCCAACAGCAGCGACGGCGGCGTCATGTTGGCCAGGCGTTGGCCCTCGATGCCGACCAGGCTCAGCTCGTAGGGCCCGAAGGCCAGCAGGGCCAGGTTGATGCCGAACATCGCGATCCCGACCCGCAGCGCCCAACGCCCGTCGAGCACACCGCGCCGGTAGGCCACGCCGAACAGGCCGGGGACCAGCCACACCGTCATGTTGAGGTAGCCCAGAAGCGCGGTCCCGGGCACGTGCAGCCGCACCACGTCGATCGCGAGGACGAACAGATACACCGCGACCACGCCGGCGGTCAGCCGGCCCGCGGAGTTGATCCGGTAGAGCAGCGGGATCGCCGCCAGCATCAACACGTACGCGCCGAGGAACCACAACAGCTGGACGCTGATCCCGGCGATGGGCCCGTAGACGTGAATCGGCAGCAGCGGGTGCAGCGCCGCCAGCGTGATCGCCCAGAACGTCAGGTAGTAGAACACCGGCCGGAACAGCCGGGTGCAGCGGCGCATCAGCCAGCCGCCCCAGGATCCGCCGGGCCGCCACGAGGTGACGCTCGCCGCGGCGCCGGCGAAGAAGAACAGCGGCATGATCTGCAAGACCCAGGTCAGCGCCTGGAACACCACCGAGGTGGTCAGCAGGTTGCCCCAGAGGAAGACCTCGTCGCGGATCATGCTGGTGGCCATGACGGTATGCCCGACGACCACGCCGATCAGGGCGCAGATGCGGATGACGTCGATGGCGCGGTCGCGATCGGCCGGAGTCTGGGCGGCGACCTCCGCGGGTGTCGGAAAGCTCATGCGGCCAACCGTAAGCCGCGCACTAGTAAGTAAAAGTCACTAATTTTCGCCGGACTACTGGACGGGGCAGGCGTACTTTCGGGCCACATCCATCACCCGCTGCTGTGCGCCGGGCCCGATGACGCCCTGCGCGGCGAGCTCGATCCCGATGTAACCCGGAATGCCGCCCACACAGGCCTGGTGGGCCAGGCGCCACGCGGTCTCCGGATTCAGGTGATAGCCGTTGCGTTCCAGGCCCTGCAGATAGCTGTCGAACTCCGGGGTGCCCTGGTCGGGCACCGCGTAGGCCGGTCCGGCAAACGCGAGGGCGGCAGCCGCCACCCCGATCAAGAGCGCAGCAATTCGTCCCATGGTCGTCCCCCTCGAAACACGTACTTCCACTGTGGGCTACACCTTGGCACAACCCACCGACGCCGGCGGCTGAACCGCACCACCTAAATACGGGCTAACCTGGGTGAATGCGAAACCTCTGCTTGGCACAGGAGCCCGAAGCCGATCAGTTGCTGTCCCAGAGCCCGCTGGCGCTGTTGATCGGCATGCTGCTCGATCAACAGATCCCCATGGAGGTGGCGTTCGCCGGGCCGAAGAAGATTGCCGACCGCATCGGCGGCCTCGACGCGCGCGCCATCGCCGAGTACGACCCGGAGAAGTTTGCCGCGCTGTGCGCGGAAACCCCTGCGGTGCACCGCTTCCCGGGGTCGATGTCCAAGCGCATTCAGGACCTGGCCCGGATCATCGTCGACGAGTACGACGGCGACGCCGCCGCGGTGTGGACGGAGGGCAACCCCGACGGCCGCGAGGTGCTGCTACGCGTCAAGCGGCTGCCGGGCTTCGGCGATCAGAAGGCGCGCATCTTCGTGGCGCTGCTGGGCAAGCAGTACGGTCTGAGCGCGCCGGGCTGGCGGGAGGCCGCCGGCGACTACGGCAAGACCGACGCGCACATGTCGGTCGCCGATGTCCTGGACGCCGAGTCACTCGGCAAGGTCCGCAGCTACAAGAAGCAGATGAAGGCCCAAGCCAAGGAAGCCAAGAAGGCCAAGACCTGACGCCGAGCGACCACCCAGGTGCGGGCGGGTACCTGAGGTGGCCGCTGGGCTGAAGACAATACCGTTCAGTTTGGTCGGCGGCCTGTCCTCAGCCGGCGAGGATTCCGGTGGTGATGGTGGTTGGGTGGCGCAGCGGATGGTGGTGGGGTCCTCTTTCGCCAGGGTGCGCTGCTCTCCACGCGGCTCCTCAACCGAAACGCGTCACCGTGGGGTGACAGCCATGCACAGCTGGGGCGTGCCCGTCAGTCACCCTGTGGATATCCGTCACCCGAGGATGACGCCATTCGATCGAGGGACCGTCCGGAGACGGCCAGTACCCCGGCGGGGCTGGTCCACGGGTAATCCTCGGCTGAAGATTCACGGGACCACCGTCGAACCGATGGTCGGCATGAACTGGCATTGCTTCTCGGTGGTGGTGACCTGGCCGAAGATCGTCGACATGATGCTGCCGGAGCCCGTGTCGGCGACGGCGGTCAGCGTGGTCGGACCCTCGGGATTGATGTCGTCGCGCGGGGTGAGCGTGGCGCTACCGGACTTGCCGGTGGTCAGGTTCACCCAGGTGACGTTCAGCGGGAGCTTCTGCTCGTCGGCCGGCCCGGAGGTGCCGACCGCGGTGAACACGTAGGCGGTCTGACCCGGGCCGGGGCCTGGGGTCGGGATCTTCGCGGGACCGGCCACCGAGATGGCGGTGGCGATCGCGTTGCCGCCGTCGGCCAGGCACCCGTTGCCGATTGACGGGTACAGGAAGTCCTGCTTGACGGGGGCATCCGGGCCGAACGCCGCCGCACCCTCGGGTGCCGGCGCCGCACCCTCGGGGGCGGGCGCGGGAGCTTCGGGCGCCGGGGCCGGTGCGGCCTCCGGTGCAGGTACGGCGGCCTCAGGTGCCGGGACAGCAACCTCGGGCGCGGGCGGGAGGGCCTCGACGGCCGGGCCCACCGCGTGCGCGGGATTGACCCCGGGCGGCAGGTGCGCCGCGGCACCGGGCACCACCCCGGCCGGCGGGGTGTGCGGCACGCCGGCGGCGGTTCCGTGCGCTACCGGTGTCGCCACCCCGGGCGGGTCGGAGACGAACTGGCTGACCGCGGCGGCCAGGTTGTGCGTCTCCATCGGCGCGTCGGAATTCTGCGTGAACGCCGCCGCGGCCGCCATCAACATCTGGGCGGCGTTGCCCGGGTCGCCCGCGGCCTGCTGAATCGCGGGGCTCAGACTCTCCATTGCCGACAGACCCGGAGCCTGCAAGCCGTCGATGGGCGTCGGCGCGGGCGCGGCCGGTTCGGCGGCGGCGACGCTGGCGAAGGTCAGCGCGACCGTCGAGCCGACGACCAGAGCGGTGGTGGCGAACAGGGTCCGGGTCTGCGACATGGGGGAGTCCAATCCTCGAGGATTCAGCGGGTCGCTATCAGGGCAGTGCGGCGGTGGGGAACAGCGAGGCCAGCGCAGCCCCGGTGCCCGGTGCGGCGGACGCCGGCGTCTGCGCCGCGACGGCGGCGGCCTGGGTCGGGGTGATGGCGTTGACGGTGCCGGGGATCAGGCTGACCAGGTCACCCGGGAAGTTGACCTGCTGCGGCAGCGGCACGGGCAGGCCGGGGACCTGCGGAAGCGTGATCTCGGCGCCCGGCTGGGTTACCGCGGGGGCGGTGGCCGGCGCGACCGGGGCCGCAGCCGGCATCCCCGGCAGCTGCTGGGGCAGGTTGACGCTGGCGGTGGCGACCGGCGGCGGTGCGACGGGCGCCGCGGGGGTGGCCGGGGTGCCGGACAGGACCGACGCGGCGTTCTGCAACAGCTGCGGGGCCACGGCCGGGTCGACGAACTGCTCGACCATGCTCAGGCCGGGCACGTTCGGAGGGGGCACCGGAGCCGGGGCGGCCGGGTCGGCCTTGGCGATCCCGCCGGTCAACAGTGCGGCGCCGGCTCCGACGACGATGGCGGTGGTGGACAACGCGCTCTTGATTACTGACATGGCTCCCAATCCCTTGTTTGCAGCGGTTGAAGCCGAAGCTACGTTGTTACTGATGGGACTCAAGTGACACGTGTGGCATTTATGCGACCGTTACCGAAGCGAGTGTCGACGGTGACCGGCCGCTCCGGCGCGCGTAACCAGACGTTAAAGTCGGCAAATCGACACCGACGTGAAGAGTCCGCTGGCACGTGTGCTGCGACTGGCCCCGGCGCTGCTGGTGGTCAGCATCGCCGCACGGTTGGCCTGGACCTACCTGGTCCCCACCGGCGCCAATTTCGTTGATCTGCATGTCTATATCGGCGGCGCGCAGGCGCTCGACGTGCCCGGCACGCTCTACGGCTACGTCTACGCCGACCAGACGCCGGACTTCCCGCTGCCGTTCACCTATCCGCCGTTCGCGGCCGTCGTCTTCTATCCGCTGACGCTGCTGCCCTTCGAGGTGGTGGCGTTCGGCTGGACGTTGGGGGTCATGGCCGCGCTGTACGGCGTGGTGCGCGTCAGCCAGCGCCTCCTGGGCGTCACCGGCGGTCACCGCAGCGCCATGCTGTGGACCGCGGTGGGGATCTGGACCGAACCGCTGCGCAGCACCTTCGACTACGGCCAGGTCAACGTGTTGCTGGTGCTGGGCGTGCTGTGCGCGGTCTACAGCAGCCGTTGGTGGCTGTCCGGGTTGCTGCTGGGCCTGGCCGCCGGCGTCAAGCTGACCCCGGCGATCGGCGGGCTGTACTTCGTCGGCGTGCGGCGCTGGAACGTGGCGGTGTTCTCCGCCGTCGTCTTCTTCGCGACCGTCGGGGTGTCGCTGCTGGTGATCGGCCAGCAGGCCCGCTTCTATTTCACCGACCTGCTCGGCGACGCCGACCGGGTGGGCCCGGTGGGCACGTCGTTCAATCAGTCCTGGCGAGGCGGTATTTCACGGATCCTGGGCACCGACGCCGACTACGGCCCCCTGGTGCTGACGGCCATCGCGGTGACGGCGGTGCTGGCGTGGTTGGCGTGGCGGACCATCGCCGCCGCGCCCGGCGAACCCGATCGGCTGGGGCTGATCATCGTGGTGCAACTGTTCGGCCTGCTGCTGTCGCCGATCTCCTGGACCCACCACTGGGTGTGGCTGCTGCCGCTGATGATCTGGCTGCTCCAGGGGCCCTACCGGTACCTGCGCGAGGCCCGGTTGCTGGGGTGGGGCTGGCTGGTCCTCACGCTGATCGGCGTGCCCTGGGTGCTCAGCTTCGCC
>Ga0265293_10005517_pt1 | contig 21038 bp, 18 predicted proteins | sample Munlanlewell138R_FD_192505 | JGI IMG/M metagenome (GOLD analysis project Ga0265293, IMG submission 192505) | Leachate microbial communities from a municipal landfill in Southern Ontario, Canada - Leachate well 138R | ecosystem: Engineered > Solid waste > Landfill > Unclassified | place: Canada... | reverse complement strand
CAGCGATAACTTTACCTAAGATTGTCAGGTTATCGACAATAAGTGGCTCATATAGCTTGTTTTCAGGTTGTAACCTGTAATGTCCATTCTCTTTATAAAATTTTTTAATAGTGGCTTCATCATCATTTAAAAGTGCAACTACTATATCGCCGTTATCGGCATAGGATTGTTGGCTGACAATGACATAATCTTTATCAAATATGCCTGCATCTATCATACTGTTGCCCTTAACAATTAATATAAATGAATCATTATTTCCTATGAACTCCAAAGGTACGGGGAAAAAGTCTTCAATGTTTTCCTGAGCCAATATTGGCTGGCCGGCAGTAACCTTACCTACTATAGGAAGTTCTGTCATCTCTTTTTTAAAATATGTAAAGCTGCTTCCATCTAAAATTTCTATAGCCCTAGGCTTTGTAGCATCTCTTCTTATAAAGCCTTTTTTCTCTAACCTTTCAAGGTGACCATGTACCGTGGAAGTAGACTTCAAGTTAACTGCTCGTCCTATCTCCCTAAGAGAAGGGGGATATCCTTTTCTATTTAATTCTTTTCTAATAAAGTCCAGTATTTCTAATTGTTTCTTATTCAAATTTTCAAAATTCATTTAAACACAACCCTCAAATAATTAAATATTTTATCTCTTAAAGAGATTATAACACAGTAATTAATACTAAATCAAACAAATGTTCGTAAATTTTTAAAAAAGTATTGACATAGTACATATGTTCGTATATTATTAGTTATACGAACATATGTTCCCGAGGTAAGCTTTTTACAAGGTAAAGGTGCTAAAGAATGGGAGGTAATAATATAATGAAAACAAAAAATAAAAAATATATAATAGTAAATCGAATTAGATTTGTTATATCATTAACTATACTGGTTATTTTTATTATTATAATGATGCCGATATTTAAAGTAAATGCGAAAGACACACCTGATTTTGTTATAAAAACCTTATATGTGGATACCGGAGATACGTTATGGCAAATATCAGAAAAATATGCACCGAGGGATATGGATATTCGTTTATATTTAGATAATTTAATCCAACTTAATAAATTGGAAAGAATGATGATTTATCCCGGTGACATGCTATATATCCCCATTTATAACAATTAAAATACAATATTCTCGACATCCTTACCGCTGATAATTAATTCGATATTTTTAATTATTTGTGGTAAGCTTTCAAATATAACAAGCATTGGTTCATAGGATGTGCCTACTGCAACTGTTTTATTAAACTCTATTATTTCTTTATCAGCTTCATCACCTTTTTCAATTGTTTCCAGCATAACTTCAAATGAATTCCTGTTACTTTCTATATTACAATAAATAGTTGCAGGGTCTTTATCAAAATCTATATTTTTAAAAACTAAAGATTGTTTTACCAAAGAATGAAACAGTATTGTCGGTTTATATGAATAAATATTTTTAGGTATATTTTCTATATATTCAGAAAGCATTTTTTCATTTAATTCATATTTAAAATCTTTTTCACCCTTGATAAAATTATTTGCTATCTCATAGAATAATTTAATATTGTCAATAAACCACATGCTCTTGTTAATTTTTTTACCATAGAGTATTATTCGTGGTATGATAGAATATTTCTTTTTATCGTAATACATGCTAACCGAAAAACCATCGTATAAAGGGTTCGGCTCTATGTTTAAATCTTCATAATCTGACGGTTCATATTCGTTTACCAATATTACATCTATAATGGTAGATGAATTGTAGTTGGTAAATGTAATTTTTTGTTCCGTTATATCATTGATAAAAATTCTTTTTTCAATATCTTCATCATTGGTAAATACACCATCTTTCTTTTTATCAAAGCCGTCTTTTGTAATAAATGATTTCAAATTTTTATTATAAACATATTCTTTCATAAAAGTATTATCGAATAGAATAGATGGATGTTGGTTAACATATTGGCTTATTTTTGAGGTTTTATATTTTGCAATTTTATCATAAAGGGCATAATTCTTTTTATCTGTCAATTCTTTAAATATAAGATCCCATTTTATTATTATTTTTTCGTTCTTATTTATAATAGGAATCCCTTTTATACTGTTAATAATTTCGTTTATAATTTCCTTTGCTTTGTTTAATTCATAATAATAATAAAGAGTGAGAATAATCTGATAAAAAATAAAAATGGAATATACAGCTATTGTGATAAGAAAAAGGGAAGTCCTATCTATATCAAGAAACATAGACACTATAAATTCTATTAATATCAATATAAGAAAAGCAAAAAATGTTATAATATTGGTTAAAAAGCCAAACATACTAATTGACACCGCCTTTATTCAAAATCATTCTTCGGATAATGGGTTGGATTTTATTGCTTGTCTTAAGCGTTCATCATCAATATGAGTATATATCTGAGTAGTTGCTACGCTCTTATGACCCAAAAGTTGTTGTAATGCCCTAATATCAACATTGCCGTGTTTATACATTAATGTAGCGGCAGTATGTCTAAGCTTATGGGTAGAATACTTTTTGTCATCTAAGCCTGCCGCTTTAATGTATTTTTTAACTATCACTTGGACGGTTCGCGGACTAATCCTTTTTTTATTCCTACTAATAAACAAAGCATTTTTGTCATTTATATTTATATTATTGTGGTCTCTAACCAGCAGATACTCATTAATAGCATTAATACAAGCATTATTAAGATAAACAATACGCTCTTTATTTCCTTTCCCCGTTACTTTTAAGGTATCACCACTAATACTATCAATATCAATACCTACTAATTCAGATAATCTGAGACCGCAGTTCAAGAACAATGTAAGCATAGCATAATCTCTTTCCATATTAATTCCTTTTATATTTTTCAAAAGAGCTTTACTATCATTTAAAGTTAAGTAAACTGGTTGCCGGCTGGTAATCTTTGGTGGTTCCAACTCAATTGCAGGATTTTTATCAATAATTTTTAATTTTGAATGTATATACTTAAAAAAAGAGCGTAAGCATGCAACTTTCCTAGCACGGGCATAATTGGAATTATTTCTCTCAGTTGCTGAATAGGAAATAAAAGAATACAAGTCATTTAAACCAATAGTACCTAAAAAATAATTATCAATATCATTGATTCTAATCTTTTTAAAATCAGTGTTTTCTTTAACAACGTTTTTTTTAATTTTCATATATTTAAAGAATAATATAAGATCGTAAGAGTAGGCTTGTACAGTTTTTTTTGAATTTCCTTTAATGGTTTCTAAATATATAATAAAATCTTTTGCCGCAGCAGGCAGTTCATTCATAAGAATTCACCTTCTTTTAGTTGAATTGCGCGAAATGGTTATTTAGCGCAATTACATTATTCTACAAAATGTTTAAGAATCCTCTTTTTTTATCAGCTTTATTTAAATTTTATCAAATTATCATTATTTTAACTTAATTATTAAAAAATCTATATTTAATACATTACTTTTATAGCTAAACGTTTTTCAATCATATTATTTAGATATTTATAAGCCTTTCAATTAAAAGCATATGTAATCAAATTTTCTTTTACAGAGGACAACATAGTCTTATCTTCTTCTCCTCACATGTTCCACATATTGGTAATCGCTTTGATTTGTCACATTTCTTTTTATCTTTTAACTACAATCTCCAGTCACTTACTATGTAAAAATTATTTTATGTATGATGCTGTTCATTGCATTATATATATTAATTTATTTTTCTCCTCTATAGGTTATTAATATTTGCTAGGGTTACGTTGTGTAAAAACTTGGGTCTATCAGTAAAATGGAAAATAAGCAAATTTTTCGTGCCTATAGGAAAAATTATAAGCAAGACATTCTAAACTATCAAGAAGGTTATAATTTGTCTGTAATGGGCTTATAAGCATCAGCTTAATATAATAAGCCGTGTTTAAGTACAACAGTAAAGATAAATTAATATAATATAAAAACTATAACTAATAAGTATGTCTCAAACTTATTGACATAATATATTTTCTTTTATATAATAAAGGTTGTGCATAGGGGTATAGCTCAATTGGTAGAGTAGCGGTCTCCAAAACCGTTGGTTGCGGGTTCGATTCCTGCTACCCCTGCCATTTTATATTTTATAAAAAGTATTTTCAATTAATATTTCATCTTTTCTTTTTTTTGTGCAAATTGTTTCAATAAAAAGAATTCGTTATAATTTATTGTTACGGTACCAAGTATAGGCTCGTTATTATATAGTTTCCCATGACAATCTGAGCCGCCTGTTATTATTAGTTCTCTTTTCTTGGCAATTTCTTTAAGACTTTTTACTGTTTCATTATCATGCTTAGAATGATATACTTCTATACCTGAAAAACCCTGATTCAAAATATCATTCAATTTGGATTTATTCTTTAATAAACCCGGATGTGCTAAAACCGGAATCCCACCTGCGTCATTTATCATGATAATAGCCTGTTTAGTTGAAAGTTTATATCTGTCTGCATAAGCAGGGCAACCAGCACCTATATAATCTCTAAAAGCACTTTTAATGTCTTTAGAATAGCCTTTGTTTATTAAAGCTTGTGCAATATGTGGTCTTCCGATACTTTCGCCCTTAGAAATTTTTTTTACTTCATCAATGCTTATATCCATATTTAAGTCCTTTAGATTTTTTATCATTTTAATTGCCCTGTCATGTCTAAACTGCTGTATTTCTTTTAGCTTTGCTAAAAGACTTTTATTGTCGTAATTAATATAATATCCCAGAACATGAATCTCTTCATCTAGATACTCTGAATTTAGTTCTATACCCGGAACTATTTCTAAATCTATAAATCTATTTATACTTAAAGCCTTCGTCATACCGCTTATCGTATCATGATCTGTAATACTGATTGCTTTAAGGCCTTTCTTATAAGCCCATTTCAATACTTCCTCCGGTGTCAGTACACCATCCGATGCAGTAGTATGTATATGTAAGTCAGCATATCGCATGTCTATCATCCTATGTAAATGTATTGATTGTGTATCTCCCGGTTGAATTCAATTTAGTACTCTTACAGACATTTTATCACATTTTACTTCATAATAAAAACAAAAGCACTTTAAAGTGCTTTTGTTTTTAAACTATCTTGGACTTATGATTAATTTAATTGCAGTTCTTTCCTCGCCTTCAATATCAATATCCGTAAAGGCAGGTACACAAACTAAATCCATACCACTGGGTGCGACAAATCCCCTTGCAATCGCTATTGCCTTAATTGCTTGATTTATAGCCCCTGCCCCGATGGCTTGAATCTCAGCTCCGCCTTTCTCTCTTAAAACTCCTGCTAATGCACCGGCAACAGAGTTTGGGTTAGATTTTGATGATACTTTTAATACTTCCATTATAATAATGCCCCCTTATTTCAAGAAATATTTAGTTGTACTAATTAGTATTACATCCATTTTATTCTACATATAATTCAAAAATCCTTTTTTAAATCAAAAATTATAAATATTTAACCTAAAAATTTTAGAAACCTTGTTATCTTTTCCAATATATAGTATTACTCCATTTATTTGGCCGCTATCTTTTTCTATTTCAAATCTAGCCGGTAAACTTGATAAAAATTTCTTTATTACAATTTCTTTGTTAATTCCTATAACTGAATCTCTCGGACCTGTCATTCCGACATCCGTAATATATGCAGTTCCTTTAGGCAGTATTCTTTCATCGGCAGTCTGCACATGTGTATGTGTACCCAGTACTGCCGTGACCCTTCCGTCTAAAAACCAACCCATGGCTACTTTTTCTGAGGTTACTTCGCCGTGAAAATCAAGAATAATAATATCAGCTTTATTTCTTATCTCTGATATAATGGAATCAATAGTTTTAAAAGGACATTCTATACAATCCATATATACTCTGCCGCATGCATTTAGCACAGCTATGTTTACACCCAGCTTGTTTATAATTATATAAGGCTTTCCGGGTGTACCTTCGGGATAATTTGCCGGTCTTACCAATCTATCAGCTTCGTCAATAAAAGTGAAAATCTCTTTTTTCGCCCATGCATGATTACCCAGCGTGATAACATCTATGTTAAAACTTAGTAATTCTTCATAGACTTTTTTTGTTATTCCAACTCCTCCGGCACTATTCTCTCCATTTGCAATAACAACATCTATCTTATTTTCTGTAATAATATTTGATAGATTTTCTTTCAAAACTCTTCTTCCTGTTCTCCCCATTATATCTCCAAGAAACAGTATCCTCATCGGTTACCTCCCGTTATGTACATATGATTTTGAGATGCTTAACAATCCGATTCATATTATAGCATCTATCATTATTTTTGACATTTTAAGCAATTAATTTTAAATATGCTTTACCTATTAAACATTTAATGCTTTATAAAATATTATACATAAAAAGAACGGTTTTAACCGCTCTTTTCTATTTTGCATATTCAATTGCCCTTGTCTCTCTTATAACATTAATTTTAATTTGTCCCGGGTATTCCAATTCATTTTCAATCATTTTTACTATATCTCTGGCTATATATACAATATCTGAATCACCTATGTCTTCAGGTTTTACCATAATTCTTATCTCTCTTCCGGCTTGAATAGCAAAAGATTTTTCAACTCCATCAAAAGAATTTGCAATTTCCTCAAGTTTTTCCAGTCTTCTAATATATGACTCCAAAGTCTCTTTTCTAGCACCCGGCCTGGCTGCTGAAATAGCATCTGCAGCCTGTACAAGTACTGCTTCTATAGTGTTTGGTTCAATATCCCCGTGATGTGCTAAAATAGCATGTATCACTTCACTTGATTCTTTATATTTTTTTGCCAAATCTGCCCCTATTTGAACATGAGGACCTTCTACTTCGTGATCAACTGCTTTTCCTATATCATGCAGTAGCCCTGCTCTTTTAGCAAGATTTACATCTGCACCTAATTCTGCAGCCATAGCAGCAGCTAAATACGAAACCTCAACAGAATGATTTAAAACATTTTGTCCATAACTGGTCCTGAATTTAAGTCTTCCAAGTAGTTTAATAAGTTCCGAGTGTAATCCATGTACACCCGTATCGAATGTAGCCTGCTCTCCTTGTTCTCTGATATAGTTATCTACTTCTTTTTTAGATTTTTCAACCATTTCCTCTATTCTGGCAGGATGTATTCTTCCATCAATTATCAATTTTTCCAATGATATTCTAGCCACTTCTCGTCTTATCGGGTCAAATCCGGATAAGATGACGGCTTCAGGTGTATCATCAATTATAAGATCCACTCCCGTAAGGGTTTCTAGTGTTCTAATATTTCTTCCCTCTCTACCAATAATTCTTCCTTTCATTTCGTCATTTGGTAGAGTAACTACGGAAATTGTAGTTTCTGCAACATGATCTGCAGAACATTTTTGAATAGCATAAGAAATTATTTCTCTTGCTTTTCTTTCTCCTTCTTCTTTTGCTTTTGTTTCAATATCTTTTATCATCATCGCAGCTTCATGTTTTATTTGTTTTTCAATATCGCTCAATAAAAGCTGCTTTGCTTCCTCAGAGGATAAATTAGAAATACGCTCTAATTCTTTCAATTGTTTATTATATAATACTTTAGTATCGTCGTATAATTTTTGTACTTCTTTTTGTTTCTTAACTACATTTTCTTCTCTTTGTTCAACAATTTCAAGTTTTTTATCAAGTAATTCTTCTCTTTGTAGAAGCCTTCTTTCTATTCTTTGTACTTCATTTCGCCTATCCCTAATCTCTCTATCAAAATCAGACCTTGATCTGTGAATCTCTTCCTTAGCTTCAAACAAAAGCTCTTTTCTACTGTTTTCTGCTTCCTTTTGGGCATCATCTATAATTTTTTTCGCTGCTTCTTCAGCGTTCTTTATCTTCGCTTCAGCAATAAATCTTCTTGCAAAGTACCCAACTACAAAGCTTACAACACCGATTGCAACATACATTATTTCTTTTTGTATAACTTGTTCACCTCCTTAACCCTTTGTTCATATAATTTAGATTCTATACTAAAAAATCACTTTTTGCTGATACACCATATTAAAATAATTTTATATCTTTTAGTTTTTTTTGTCAAGCAAGTTATCCACTTATTACCATATGTTGTCTTTTAAGACTTTACGTATAGTATTATAACATATTTCATCGTTATAACCTTTTCTTTTTAAATACATATAAAGTTTATTTTTAACAGCCTTTTTATCGCCTTTAATTTCATTTAACTTTTTTTGGGCAGCCAAAAAAGCGGTACTGGACTCATCTATTTCAATTTCAGAAAATTTATCATTCAGCAAACATTTATTTATTCCTTTTTGTAACAGTTTATAATATAAAGCCTTTTTACTCATTCCCGGCAATATACTTCTTTCCTTTAGCCAAATTTCCACATACTTTTCATCATTAATATATCCTAAATCAGTCAACTTAGCCAATACCATATTAATAGTTTCTTGGTTATATTTTTTTTGTTTCAGTTTGTTTACTATTTCATTTGATACCCTGTCTTTTATAGAAAGCAATTTTAATGAATAATCATATGCACTTTTATAATTAGCTTGGGCACACAACTTACTAACCCATTCCTCATCAATATTCAAACCCTTTTCTATTCCAAACTTTATAACCAGATTTGTATCTACGACAAGTTTTTGCGTGCCATCTATATATATTTCATATTCCGTACCATTTTTTTTAGTTTTGACTTCAGTAATAACCATAACATCCACTCCATATAATTCAAAGTAAACGGCGCATTATGATTTTATATCATATGCGCCGTTTGTTTCTATTATATCTATTTCTTTGCAGCAGTCACATCTTCAGCTTTGGCTGCTTCTTTAACAAGTTTTAAATTGCATGCTTCTCTAACTTTATCTTCTATTTCCTTTGTAATAGATGGATTTTCTTTCAGATACTGCCTTGCATTTTCACGTCCTTGTCCAAGTCTCGTATCACCGTATGAGTACCATGAACCGCTTTTCAATATAATATCATTGTTAACGGCTACGTCTAAAATACTGCCTTCCTTTGATATTCCTTCCCCGTAAATTATATCAAATTCTGCTTGTTTAAAAGGTGGTGCCACTTTATTTTTTACTACTTTGACTCTTGTTCTGTTTCCAATAATCTCATTCCCCTGCTTTATACTATCAATTCGTCTTATATCTAATCTTACAGACGAATAAAATTTCAAAGCTTTGCCACCGGGTGTAACTTCAGGATTTCCAAACATAACGCCCACTTTTTCTCTTAGTTGATTGATAAATATCGCAGTAGTTTTGGATTTACTGATAACGCCTGCAAGCTTTCTAAGAGCCTGAGACATCAAACGGGCTTGTAAGCCAACGTGTGCATCTCCCATTTCACCGTCTATTTCTGCTTTTGGAACCAATGCGGCAACAGAATCTATTACTACTATATCTATAGCCCCGCTTCTAACAAGAGTTTCACATATTTCAAGAGCTTGCTCACCGGTGTCGGGCTGAGAAACTATTAAATTATCAATATCTACACCGATTTTTTTTGCATAAACAGGGTCCAATGCATGTTCCGCATCTATGAAGGCAGCTTCCCCTCCATTTTTCTGAGCTTCAGCAATCATATGTAATGCAACTGTGGTCTTACCCGATGACTCGGGGCCAAATACTTCAACTACTCTACCTCTTGGAACACCGCCGATACCCAGTGCAATATCTAAATCCAAGGATCCTGTAGAAATAAAATCTACATTTAATTTAATATTTTCCCCTAATTTCATTATGGAACCTTTACCAAATTGTCTTTCAACTTGACCAATAGCAAGTTCTAAAGCTTTTTTCTTATCATTCATAAAACGCAGTAAACTGCTACACTCCTTTCATGCGAACACTTGTTCTGTTTCTCTTATTATATAAAATTTATTACAATATGTCAAACAATATTCTTAAAATGTTATTGTTTTATAACAAATGTGTTACAGTTCAGACCTTATATATATTTTTTGCCGGAGTATATTATACATAACGTCTATCAAAAGTTACATAGTAGGCTTAGCACACAGGATATGATTTTAACAGGTCTAACTTGTCTATCTATGCAACTCTCTCAGAATTCGGCATATGCGATAAAGCTCGTTCTTTATGCCGGAGTATATTATACAGCAGCAGAGTTACGAAACCTAAACTTCTAAACTCATTTCGGGCGAAATCAAACTCCCCCCGTTACATTAAATAGGACTAGTTTATAATAAGCCTTGTCTGTGCTATGATTTCGCTTTTCCTCCATTTCGTTAAGAAGTTATACGGTTTCTCCACAATGCTGCCCGTATAATATACATCACGGCATTTACTAAAAAGCTTATATATTTGATTAAGATTGCGTTGTGGAAAGGCTTAGAATCTGTTAGCGCAGTGGAGGATTAGTTGCGTCAACTGTTTGAGCGAAGCGAGTTTTGGCGCAACCCGGAACAAGCTTACAGATTATTTGCCTTGGAACCCAGCAATCGAATCAAATGATATATGCTTTGATATAACCGAATGTAGCTATTAAGCTTATATATTTGATTTAAATAGCGTTGTTGGTGAAAGTTGGAACTTAGCAATCGTAGTAAATGTAATAAATTGCTTATCAGAAATAGTTAAGGTATGAAGAGTAACACATTTGTTACTTTTCACATATAATTGTACTCTTAGTACAGATTTATTAAAAACCTCCTCAAGATATCCAGTGCTTTAGTAGAGGCATTGGATTTAATTTTCATCCTATTCCCATTAAAGTAAAATTCATAAGTATATACATCATTTTTAAAAGCTAAGCCTATATAGCATAAGCCGATAGGTTTTTCTCTAGTTCCGCCATCGGGGCCGGCAATGCCTGTAATGGACAAACCTATATCTGTTTTTGATATGTCCTTTATGCCAACTGCCATTTCAGCCGCAGTTTCATTACTAACAGCTCCATAATTATTTATAGTATCTTCCTTTACTCCTAAAATTTTTATTTTTGCCTCATTACTGTATGACACCACACCATTTACATAGCTGTCAGATGCACCCGGTATATTTGTTAATCTGTCTGAAACTAACCCACCGGTGCAAGACTCCGCTATAGCAATAGATTTTTTATTCCTTTGTAATAGTTTATTTATCGTGCCTTCAATGGTATCATCGTCATAACCGTATATATTTTCTCCCAAAATACCTCTGATTTTTTCTATCATCCTATCAATAATATAATTTGCCTCATTTTTATTGTCAGTTTTCGCGGTTACACGCACATGTACTTCCCCAACTTTTGCATAAAGTGCAATTGTCGGATTTGTTTGATTATCTAATAAGCTTTGCAACATTACTTGCAGCGAAGACTCTCCGATACCGACTACTTTTAAGGTTCTTGATTCTATAATACTATTAGATTTATCTTTCAAAAAAGGAAATACATTGTTATCAAACATGGGTTTCATTTCTCCCGGAGGTCCCGGTAGCAGTATAAAAATTTTTTCTTTATCTTCATATATAACTCCCGGGGCACTCCCATTATTGTTTTCGATAATCCTGCCTCCCATCGGAACATAGGCTTGCCTTATATTGATTTCTGGCATTTCTTTATCAGTCCTGTTAAAGAATCTCTTAATTTTTTCTAAAGATTCTTTATGTAAAACCAACTCTGTTCCAAGAGCGCCGCATAGCCCACTTTTTGTGATATCATCATCAGTGGGTCCAAGTCCACCGGTAGTTATAATTATATCCGCCCTGCTTCTGGAAAGTTTTATCTGCTCTATCAACCTTTCCATATTGTCACCGACCACACTATGATAATAAACATTGAATCCTAATTCAGATATTTTCTGAGACAAATATTGTGCATTTGTATTAATTATGTTACCTAATAACAATTCAGTTCCAACAGATATTATTTCACAAATCATAATGTTACCTCCAATCGCTTTTTATAAATAGGTCTATTTTTAAAAACTAGTTAGTAAATATATTAAGGTTTTTTAAAAAATAATCTATCCCCGATACTATTGTAATTATTAATGTCAAATATACCATCACACTATCCATATGCAAACCAACAAGATTAAAAGGAAAATTATTGAGCAAAATAATTATAATAGTTATAATCTGAATCGTAGTTTTTATTTTGCCCAATTGGCTTGCGGCAATAACTATATTTTTATTCGCAGCGACAGCTCTTAATCCTGTAACAGCAAACTCACGAGCCAATACAATAAAAACAATCCAAGCATCAATCTTTCCCAATTGTATAAACATCAATAAAGCTGCCGATACCAAAAGTTTATCAGCTAACGGATCCAAAAACTTCCCTAAATCAGTAATCAGATTATACTTTCTGGCAATATAACCATCCAATTTATCAGTCAAAGAAGCAATTACAAATACAAAAAGGGCAATTTCCATATGATAAGGTATATCAATCGTTAAAAACACTATTAAAACAGGTATTAATAGTATTCTAATTATAGTAATTTTATTAGCCATATTCACTTGATTTTCTCTCCTAATAAATCGTATTCTGAGGCCTTATTTATTAAAACATTGCAGAACTCCCCATCATCCATGTGTTTATTTGATTTGAAACAAACACTTCCATCCACTTCGGGAGCATCCCTATAACATCTGCCATAATAGTAACCGTCTTCATATTTTTCTATAAGAACCTTTAGTGTTTTTCCTATAAATTCAGTATTCTTCTTTAAAGATATTGACATTTGCATTTCCATAATTCTTTCTTGTCTTCTAATTTTTTCTTCTTCCCTTATCTGATTTTTCATATTATAAGCATAGGTTCCTTCTTCCCTTGAATAAGTAAAAACACCAAGCCTATCGAATTCCACTTCTTTAATAAAATCCATTAACTCTTGAAAATCCGATTTTCTTTCACCCGGGAAACCAACTATTAGAGATGTTCTGATAGTTATATCCGGAATCCTATCCCTGAGTCTTTCTACTAAAGACAATATTCTTCTTTTAGTTATGTGTCTTCCCATTAGTTTTAATATTCTATCATTAGCATGTTGTATTGGTATATCTATATATTTACATACTTTATCTTCAGTGGCAATAACATCAATCAATTCGTCACTGAACCTATCGGGGTATGCATACATAAGCCTTACCCACTCTATCTCTTCTATGGCTGAAATTTTCCTTAATAATTCAGGTAATCTGGTTTCTCCGTATAAGTCTTTACCATAAACAGTAGTATCTTGCGCAATAAGGATGATTTCTTTAATTCCATTACGTGCAAGTAAAGAAACCTCTTCGAGAATGCTTTCAACACTTCTGCTTCTATATCGTCCTCTGATAAATGGTATTGCACAATATGTGCATTTATTATCGCAACCTTCGGCGATTTTTACATACATCGAAGGTATTTTTTTATTTATAACCCTATCTAAAACCTCAATATCAACTTTTTCTTGATTTCCATACAGAATTACTTTTTTATTTTCTAATACTTTATCCATAACGAAATCTATATTTTTATAATCACCGGTACCAATAACGGCATCTAATTCCGGGAGCAATTCCATAAGTTTTTTATTATATCTTTCGGTTAAACATCCGGCGGCAATAATTGCTTTACACTTACCTGTCTTTTTATAATTGCCTATCTCAATAATTGTATTTATTGATTCTTGCTTTGCGCTTTCAATAAAACCGCAAGTATTTATAATAATCACATTTGCTTCATCTAATTTATCAATCACTTTATACTTTTTATTATTTCCTATAATATTCAGCATCACTTCAGAATCAATCAAATTTTTAGGGCATCCTAAAGATATCAAAGACACATCATATGTCAATCTATACACTCCTTGTCATATATTACCTGGGAAATAAATTCTGCCAAATTCGGTTGTATATTGGCGATATTGAACGTAAAACATGTTTGTCTGCATATTTCACTATATTTTTAGCTATTACGACATTTCTTGCCATTGTTCTTTGCTTATCAGTACTTTTCTCGGTTTGCTCCCTTCAAAACCTCCAACAATTTTACGTTCCTCTAATTGATCTATTATTCTTGCAGCACGATTATATCCAATTCTCAGACGCCTTTGCAACATAAGTATAGAAGCTTGTCCTGCTTCTACAACCATATCAGCTGCCTCATTTAACAATTCGTCTGCTTCAACACTTTCCCTATAGGTACCTTCAGGTTCTAATATGATATCTTCAATATAATTTGGCGGGATTTGCTCTTTAATAAAACTGACTAAAGATTCGATTTCTCTTTGCAATATAAAAGAACCTTGTACCCTTAAAGGTTTTGATTCTCCCACAGGATAAAATAGCATATCGCCTTTTCCCAGAAGCTTCTCTGCTCCGCCCATGTCCAGTATTGTCCTGGAATCAGTTTGTGATGAAACAGCAAAGGATATTCGTGAAGTAATATTCGCCTTTATTAAACCTGTTATAACATCAACAGAAGGTCTTTGGGTAGCGACTACAAGATGCAAACCTGCCGCTCTTGCCATCTGAGCTAACCTGCAAATTGAATCCTCGACTTCATTGGGTGCAACCATCATTAAATCTGATAATTCATCAATTATAATTATTATTTGAGGCAATTTTTCTTCCAAAACAGCATTATTGTATCCTTTAATGTCTCTGACATTTTTCCCGGCAAATAGTTTATATCTATCAGTCATTTCTTGAACTGCCCAATTTAACGCACCCGCTGCCTTTTTGGGATCTGTGACCACGGGAACTAACAGATGCGGTATTCCATTATAAACGCTTAATTCAACTACTTTAGGGTCGATTAAAAGCATCTTAACTTCATCCGGACCGGCTTTAAATAAAATGCTCGAAATTAATGAATTAATGCACACGCTTTTCCCTGAACCCGTTGAGCCTGCTATAAGCAAATGAGGCATTTTGCCAACATCTGCAATGATATTTGTTCCCGCTACATCTCTGCCCAAGGCAAAGGAAATCTTAGATTTATTTTGTCTGAAATCTTCCGATTCCAATACTTCCCTTATATAAACATTTGTTATTTCCTTATTTGGAACTTCTATTCCGACTGCTGCTTTACCCGGTATAGGAGCCTCTATCCTAATTCCTTTTGATGCTAGGCTTAATGCTAAATCATCAGCAAGATTGACTATTTTGCTTACCTTTACGCCGGGCCTCAGTTGCAACTCATATCTGGTAATAGCAGGCCCGATACTAACTTGTGTAACATTTGCATTAACATTAAAGCTCTTTAAAGTATCATCCAATATTTTAATGTTTTGCATTATTTCTTTTTTCATATTAGTGTTTTTATTTTCTTTTGGCAAAAACAATATGTCAGTACTCGGAAGCATATAATTCGGAAAGTGTTTTATTTTGGGGCTTATACTTTCATCATACTTTTTAGCCCTTTCTTCATTAGCTTTTTCTTTCTGATCAGCGGCTGTCTCTTGTATTCCGCCATCGAACCCTTTAGTGAAATTTATTATTTTTATGCCTTTTTCTTTATTTGCAATCTCATTTCCATTATATTTTATATCAGAATTTTCGTTAATAATTTTCTCTTTCTTTACGCGATTTTGTCTGAATCTTTTTAAAGGCTTGCCCATTGATATTAAAAAATTTTTAAAGGATTTTATTAATAATTTCATACTTGTATTTGTAAAAAGTATAACCGCTATTATAAACAGCCCTGTTATAACAGCCATAGTTCCGCTAATACCGGCATACTTTATTAATAAATAACCAAAAATCGCACCGATAACACCTCCGCCTATTCCTAACATTCCAAATTTATAAGATGAAGCAATACTATCGAAATAACTTACTGTATTCTGATTTGTAGTATCTATATTCAACAAATGCAAAAGTATTAACAGATTAATAAAAGTAATGCAAATTGAATAAAACTTAGTATTTATCTTAAAGCTACCCTTCAGGTAGAATATTCCGATACCATATATAAAGGGGATTATTGGGAAAAAGAAAGAGCCCAGTCCAAAAATCCCTCTCATAGTTTTTTTAATATATATACCGCCAATACCCGAATCTCCTCCCAGCAAACTGATAAGAAGGTATAAGCTGGTTATAATTAAAATGATTCCAATTATATCAAACTTTAATCTCATCGTATCTTTTTTTCTTGCCATTTTATATCACCCCAAATTACAATTCTACATAAGAATTTAAAATCCTTTAGAAAATAATATAGAAATTATCTAATGCTTACTAATTCGTATGATTATAAACAATTGAATTAAATAACCACAAAACCAAAGCCTAACATTATATATAATGTTAAGCTGTTTTAACGGCATTTATCTGTACATAATCTTCTTATAAGATATCGGCCAAATCAATTATAATCATATCGCTTCCTACTTTTTTTATTCTTTCCCATGGTATTTCAAGGTGTTTTTTTTCAATAAAAAAAGAGAAAAAATTTTTATTTTCAGGTATTATCAAAGAAACAATCTTGCCTGTTTCATTATCTATGAGCATATCACAATCACCAAGATATCCAAGTCGTTCGCAATCCGGCAAAGTAACTATTTCTTTCCCGTATAATCTGCTTAATCTCATATTTTATTCCACCTTCACATAGTTTTCACTTGATTATTAATATGCAAACTATATAAAGAAATATTACTTTTACCTTCCGGTAGAACCAAAGCCGCCGGAACCTCTTTTAGTTGATTCCAGATCATCACAAAAAAAGAGGTTTGCTAGGTAAATTGGTATAAATACAATTTGGGCAATCCTATCCTTAGGTTTTATTGCATAAGCATCCCTGCTGAGATTTATCATCGGACAAATTATTTCACCTGTATAATCAGAATCAATAACTCCAACAGAATTAACCAAGGTCACCCCATTTTTTGAAGATAAACCGCTCCTGGGAAACACAAAGCCGGCAACAGACTTGTCCCTGATATGAAAAGCAATACCTGTAGGTATGCTTTTGATTTCACCGGGCTTCAGTACAATTTCATCTTTTAATGCCGCAAATAAATCCAAACCTGCCGAACCGTCTGTGGCATAAACAGGCGAATCAAACTCCCATTCAAAATCTTTTTTAATTTGCTTTACCTTTATATTGATTTTTTCTTTCATATTAAAAAATCTCCACAGAATTCATTAAAAATTTCCCACCGTTTTTTTGAATATTCGCTGTTTGCATCCCCCAATTTATATCTTTCGGTCCGATAACAGCAGAGCCTTTGTTTTTATCATCAAAAATATTATTAATGACATATCTTACGTCATCTATTGTAACAGAATCGATTAAGCTGATTATCTCTTTGGGGGAATAAATCCTGTTTAATAGCAATTCCGATTTACCTATTGATATCATTCTTCCGCTGGTGCTTTCCAAACCTAAAATATAATTCCCTTTTAATTGTTCTTTAGAATCATATAATTCTTGACTTGTTATGCTGTTGTTTCTCAGTTCATTGATTTCATTGTCTACAATGCTTAAAACAGTTTCAACTTGAGATGGATTCATTCCTGCATATATGGAGAATAAACCGCATCCTATATAGGAAGAAGGGTAGGAAAAAACTGAATATGCAAGTCCTTTTTCTTCTCTTATTTTCTGAAATAATCTGGAACTCATTGAGCCCCCGAAAATGTTATTCATAACAAGCAAAGGATATGTATATTCACTTCCTAACTCTAATCCTTTAAATCCTAAGCAAATATGTGTTTGCTCAGTATCTTTATATTTATATGCGTTTTTAGAAATAAAAACCGGTTCGGATCCATTTTCTCTAATTGTGTTTGCTGAATTATAGTCGTTAAATGCATTTGATATTCTTTTTAAAGCGAAATCTTTATCAAAATTACCTACTAATGATATAACAACATTTTCAGGTGTATAATTTTTTTTCAGATAATTGATGATATCTTTGCGTGTAAGGCTCATTAAGGAATCCCCCGTGCCAAGTATAGACATACCCAAAGGATTACCTGCCCACACAGTTTGCGTGAAAATATCATGCACTAAGTCTTCCGGGGAATCTTCATACATACTTATTTCTTCTAATACAACTCCCTTTTCTTTTTCTATTTCTTTTTCTGAAAAAGAAGAATTTAAAAACATATCACATAATATATCCAATGCTATATCAAAATGGCTATCCAATACTTTTGCATAAAAGCAAGTGCATTCTTTTGATGTAAATGCATTTAATTGGCCGCCAATCTTATCAATACTGTTAGCTATATCTTTTGCTGTTCTATTTTTTGTTCCTTTAAATAGCATATGCTCAATAAAATGAGATACCCCATTAGTTAAAGCATTCTCATATCTTGAACCGGTTTTAACCCATATCCCTATTGATATAGAATTAACATATTTAATCTCTTCTGCAACTATTCTAAGACCGTTCCCTAATCGTTCCTTTATAAACACCATTTACCTCCCATTAATATAGCTGAATTTAATATATATAATAACCTATAATATTGCAATTATAAATAAAGTCCTCCTCAAATACATATTTAACATATATTCAAACAGGGACATGAATAACGTAAAAGATAACATAAACTTAAGTTTATGTTATCTTTCCTGCCTATTATTTTGTTTATCATCAACTATTGCGTCCCTTCTCGAAAGATTTATTCTCCCTTGCCTATCTATTTCCGTAACTTTAACCAGTACTTCATCTCCTACATTTACTATATCTTCTACCTTTTCTACTCTTTTCTTATCCAATTTTGAAATATGAACAAGGCCTTCTTTGCCCGGTAATATTTCAACAAAGGCACCAAAAGGTAATATCCTGACTACCTTACCCAAATATACGCTTCCTTCTTCTACATCTTTTGTAAGACCTTCAATAATTTTTAAAGCTTTCTCACCGGCCTTTGTATCTATAGCGGATATATATACCTTTCCATCATCTTCTATATCAATCTTTACGTTAGTCTCGGCAATAATTTTGTTAATTGTTTTGCCGCCGGGTCCTATGATGTCTCTTATTTTATCAGGATCAACCTTGGTTGTTATAATTTTGGGTGCATAAGGAGATAATTCTTTTCTAGGCTTATTAATTACAGTGTTCATTTTTTCCAATATAAATAAGCGACCTTTCCGAGCTTGTTCCAAGGCGGATTTTAATATACCTTCGTGTATTCCTGCAATTTTAATATCCATTTGAATAGCTGTTATACCTATATCGGATCCGGCAACTTTAAAATCCATATCTCCCAAAAAATCTTCCATACCCTGGATATCCGACAGTATTATAACATTATCATCTTCTTTAATTAAACCCATTGCTATTCCGGCTATTGGTTTAATAATTGGTACTCCGGCATCCAATAAAGCCAATGTACTGCCACAAACTGAAGCTTGTGAAGAAGATCCGTTTGAGCTAAGTACTTCCGATACCAGTCTTATAGTGTATGGAAATTCATCAATACTGGGTATCATAGGTTCTAACGCTCTTTCTGCTAAAGCACCGTGGCCTATCTCTCTTCTACCGGGACCCCTTAAAAATCTTGTCTCCCCAACACTGAACGGTGGAAAATTATAATGATGCATATATCTTTTAGATTCTTCTACCCCCAAGCCGTCCAAAACTTGAACGTCACCTAAGGCACCAAGAGTTGCTACTGTTAATACTTGAGTCTGCCCTCTGGTAAACAAACCTGAACCGTGAACACGAGGCAGCAAACCCACCTCACAAGATATCGGCCTTATCTCATCAATTTTTCTATCATCGGGTCTAATCCTTTCATTAACTATAAGGCTTCTAACCTGTTCTTTTTTTATTCTGTGAAGAATCTCTTCCACATCACTTAGATTATCCGGATAAATATCTGAAAAATAAGAAATTGTCTCTTCGGATATATTATCCATGTTATTAATACGTTCTTGCTTGTCAATTGTTCTAATCGCAGCTAACATTTTTTCGGTTGCAAAATTTTTTACGCTCTCTTCTATTTCAACATCTATTGCATGTGCTTCCATACTCATCTTTTCTTTTCCGACTTTTTCAACAATGATTTCTATAAATTCAATAATTTTTTTAATATTCTCATGAGCAAATAGTATGGCTTCCAAGATAACATCTTCCGATACCTCTTTTGCACCTGCTTCAACCATCATAACAGCATCTTTTGTTCCTGAAACCACCAGATGAAGTTCACTTTCTTCTTTTTGTTGTGATGTAGGATTTATGATAAATTTTCCATCAATTAATCCAACTAACACTGAGCCGGTGGGCCCTAAAAATGGTATACTCGATATTGAAAGAGCAATTGAAGAGCCTATCATAGCCAAAATTTCAGGCGAACTGTCTTGATCAACCGATAACACAGTTGCTATTACTTGAACATCATTTCTAAAACCGTCGGGAAATAAGGGCCTTATTGGTCTATCAATTAATCTGGAGGATAACACGGCTTTTTCTGTTGGCTTTCCTTCTCTTTTTATAAATCCGCCGGGGATTTTTCCTACAGCATACAATCTTTCTTCATAATCTACACTAAGAGGAAAAAAATCAATCCCTTCCCTCGGTTTGTCAGATGCGCAAGCAGTCACAATGACAGCTGTATCACCATACTTCACTAATGCTGATCCATCTGCTAATTGAGCCAGTTTACCTGTTTCCACAGATAAAGTTTTTCCGGCAAGTTCCATTTCAAATAATTCCAAAAAACTACCTCCTTATGTATCTTAAATAACTTCTATGTTATTATTGCTTTTGAATTGTTTAAATATTATATAATTACATTTATATCAGGAAAGCAAGTCATACCTTCCCATACTATAAAATAAAGAGCGGAATAATCCGCCCGTTTACCTCCTTATTCCAAGCTTGGCAATAATAGTTCTATATCTTTCTATATCCTTGGACATAAGATAATTAAGCAAACCCCTTCTTTGCCCTACCATCTTTAAAAGCCCTCTACGTGAATGATGATCTTTTTTATTCAGCTTCAAGTGCTCATTAAGAGTATTGATTCTTTCTGTCAGTAAAGCAATTTGTACTTCGGGGGAACCTGTATCTCCTTCCTTTAACTGATATTTTTCAATGATCTCAAGCTTTTGTTCCTTTGTTAATGCCATATAACTGCACCTCCTA
>Ga0265293_10005516_pt1 | contig 21038 bp, 18 predicted proteins | sample Munlanlewell138R_FD_192505 | JGI IMG/M metagenome (GOLD analysis project Ga0265293, IMG submission 192505) | Leachate microbial communities from a municipal landfill in Southern Ontario, Canada - Leachate well 138R | ecosystem: Engineered > Solid waste > Landfill > Unclassified | place: Canada... | reverse complement strand
AATTACTTCAATAACATTTAGCCTAATGGCTTTTAGTCAGGATGATTGCCAAAAGGCTAAAGAGAATTTTGATAATGCATTGCAAAGTATTGAAAGTAAACAATACGTTCTTGCAGAGCAATATCTAAAAGAAGCAATTGCTCTTTGCCCTAAGGAAGAAATTAAATACACTTACGAGCTTGCTTGGAATTATTATTTAATTAAAGAGTATAAATCTGCAATAGAAATCCTCACTCCTTTTATGGAAAGAGATAGTATACCAGCCGATGTTTATCAACTATTAGGTAACCTTTGGGATGAAAGCAATGACGAAGGGATGGCAACGGTTATTTATGATAAGGGATTTGCTAAACATCCAAATGCTGGTTGTTTGTTTTTAGAAAGAGGTAATATTAGTTATAAGAATAGTAATTATAAAAGGGCTTTGTTTTATTATGAAGAAGGCATATTAAAAGACCCTGAGTATTCTTCTAATTATTTTAGAGCTGCAAATATATTCTTAGGCTCAAGCGAAGAGGTTTGGGGTATAATGTATGGAGAATTATTTATGTTATTGGAAAGAAACACTCTTAGAACTCAAGAAATGAGTAAGAAACTTTACGATGTGTTTCATGACGAAATTACTTTCTCTAATTCAGGTATTAATATTAGCCTAAACGACCCAACAATTATTTATTCCGACAGCCCGGAAAGACCTAATCTCTTCCCAGATAATTATCATAATGCATTGCTAAAGGCTTGCAAGGGAGAGAGACTTATTAATATTAAAACCTTGGTAGATATCAGAACAAGATTTATTAGAAATTTCTATACTCAAAGCCACGCTTTTAAAAATCTTCTTTTCGACTATCATAAGAAACTTATAGATAACGGACATTTTGAGGCCTACAATTATTGGCTATTTGCTTATGGCAACTCAACTGAGGCCTCAAAATGGATAACACAAAACAAAGGACAATATGATAGTTTCTTAAAATGGATGGAATCCAATCCTATCAAAATCAATTCAGAGAATGTATTTACCCGTTATAAAATGGAGTAATTAAATACTCCATTTCATTAATTTACTCTTGCATTTGGTAAGGCTTTAAACCCTTTACCCATAATTTCACTACTGTCAATAATATTTATAAAGGCTTCTGGATCTATCTCATGTATTCCTTCCTTAAGCCTAACAAACTCACTTCTCGATACTGTTGTGTAAATCATATTTCTTTCAGCACCCTGATAAAGACCTGTACCTTTAAAACAAGTACCTCCCCTATTTAGGTCCTTACAAATAGCATCTCTAACTTGGTCAGGCTTATTTGTAACAATAAATATTGTCTTATAAGACTTAATACCATCCACAACCATATCTATAATCTTACTTTCAACAACAATAAGCATAATTGAATAAATTGGTAAACGGAATTGGTTAGAAACAAATAAAGTAGAAACAGTAATTGCAGAATCCACAATCAATACAAGAGTTCCTAAAGATATCTTTGTGTACTTATTAAGAATCATTGAGATAATATCACTTCCTCCCGATGTTGCACCACTCTTAAAGATTAAACCAATAGCTAAACCATAGATAAGACCCGCAACCAAAGTATTAAGAAAATAATCCGGCATAAAGAATGTCCCATCTCCAAGAGCAATCAAGGCAGAATTATTCATTCCTTGAGCAATATCGGCAGAAAAAATACCATCATGAATCACAGGAATTACTCCAATAAAAGTTTCTATAATCCATACAAACAATACAATTGCCAATGTTGAAACAACTGTTTTAATCCCAAATTTAGGACCCAATATCCAAGTTCCTATTAAAAGAAGAGGGATATCCATTGCAAAAGCAGAAACACTAATCTTCCATCCAAAAAGATGATAAAGAACAGTTGCAATACCATAAGTTCCACCAGGAGCTAACTTGTAAGGAGATGCAAAAAGTACGTTACCAAAAGCAAACAAAAGGCTTCCGATAATAACGTAAGAATAAGCAATAAACCATTGCTTCGAAAGAAATTTTTCGTTTTTAATTATACCCATAATTCAATGAAATTTGTTAAGTTATTTGTCATGAAAAACGGTGCAAAAGTAGTACAATTAACCGAGATAAAAGAAAAATACAATCTTTTAGTTGATAAACAGCGTAACTTCTTCTAAAATTAAAAATAATATTTAATATTTACGCCAACAAATAATCTCTTGTTTTTATCTTAAGACTTCTTGTTTTTATACGCAGACTTCTTGTCCTTGTCTGTAAAGCCGGTTTACAGGTCTGTAAAGCGGGTTTACAAGTCTGTAAAGCGGCTTTACAGATGGAATCTAGAAGTCTTAGTATAGAATCTAGAAGTCTTAGTATAGAATTTAGAAGTCTTAGTATAGAATTTAGAAGTCTAAATACAAAACTACTTAATTTAAATATCTAATCTTGTTATTTAAAAAGAAAAAGACGCAGATTGGGGGAATCTACGTCTTTTTGTTTATTTGGTTTTTCTTGTGATTATTTACAAGAAAGTGCTGATAGTGCTATTGAATACATTTTGGTCTTGGTGCTGTCTCCTCTTGAAGATAGTACGCATGGTACCTTTGCTCCTACTACCATTGCTGCTAATTCTGCTCCTGCAAATTTTGTTGCTGTCTTGTAGAATACGTTTCCAGCTTCGATTGTTGGCCATACTAAACAGTCTGCATCTCCTGCAACCTCTGATTTCAATTTCTTGATTTGAACGCTTTCCATATCTACTGCTACGTCCATTGCAAGTGGTCCATCAATAATACCTCCCTTGATTTGTCCTCTATTTGCCATTGCAGCTATTAAAGCAGCTTCAGCGCATGCTGGCATTCCTACTGATACTTGTTCGGTAGCTGCAATCAAAGCAACTTTTGGATTATCATTACCAAGAGCCTTTGCAGTTTTGATTACATAGTTGGTAATTGCTATCTTTTGGTTGAAATCTGGTGCTGGAATTATTGCAACATCAGAAGTAATTAATAGTTTGTGATATGTTGGTACTTCAAAAACAGTTACGTGAGAAAGAACTGGCTTACCACCTGGCATTAATCCTCTTTCCTTGTTAAGGATTGCTCTCATATATTTATCTGTGGAGCAAAGCCCTTTCATCAGGATATCTCCCTTACCTTCGTTGATAAGTTGAACTGCAAGGTTTGCTGCTCCTTGTTCGTCAGCTTCCTGAACAATTTGGAATTTATTTACATCTATTCCTTCTTCTTGACATACCTTCTTGATAGTAGCCTCATCTCCAACAAGTATTGCATCAATTATGCCTAAATCTGCTGCCATAGATGCAGCTCCAATTGTATGTGAATCCATTGCATAAGCTGCAACCAATCTTTTCTTTCCTTTAGCCTTAACAGCTTCAATAATTTGATCTAATTTTGTAATCATAAAAACGTCTGATTTATTGTACTTTAAATTTTTTGCAAAGTTAGTGCTTTTATTAGTATTTATGAAATCAAACCTATCAAAAAATTCTTAATTTACTATACATACCCATTCTTTGTAATATCTATTACAATTTCTATCATTTTAATTGCTTATTTTTGTACTTTAATTAATAGGTAGAAAATATGGATATAAGACTTAGAGCTGTTGAGTTGTCGGATATTGACAGAATATATGAATGGGAAAATGATTTTTCGCTTTGGAATCTTAGCTCAAACCGTTCTCCATTTTCACGATATGCTATAGAAAACTATGTGATGAGTACGCAAAACCAAGATATTTACACTTCAAAACAATTTCGTTTTATGATAGATTTAATTGAGGTGGTGGATAATTATAAAAGTATTGCATGTGTCGGATGTATAGATTTATATGATTTTGAACCTGATAATATGAAAGCTGGTATTGGAATTTTAATTGATAATAATCATCGTAAGAAAGGTATTGCATCATTAGCAATTATTGAATTAGCAAAATACTCTAAAAACATTCTTCATCTTAATCAATTATATGCATTCGTTCCTCAGGACAATCATAACAGTATAAAACTATTTAGTAATGTAGGTTTTCAAAAGACTTCTTGTCTTAAGCAATGGATTAAGAAAAATAATAGTTTTATAGACGTATTAGTATTTCAAAAATATCTTTAATATCAAACACGCAAATCATTGTTATGAGTAATAATTTCATAAGACACAATCTCTTTTGGATTACCCCAATAACTTTTATACTCTTAACCGTAATTCTTTCGGGATTCTATATATTGAACTCCAAAATCAGCACTCCTGAGGATAAAGTTTATCTATATATTCTACCTAATACGACTAAAGCTGAATTGGTAAAGCAAATAAGGAATCAGGATATAGTTTTCAATTCCTTTGTTTTCGATTTGTATTCAAAAGCTTATAGATTCAATACTCCTAAGACAGGAATGTATATCTTAGAAAATGGGATGAAGATAAATAAGGTGATTAAGAAACTATCCAGAAAACAACAAGACCCGATAAGGCTTGTAATTGGTAAAAGCAGAACCAAGGAAGATTTTGCTAATAAAATATCTCAGGAGCTTTCTTTTTCATCTAAGGAATTATTAGATAAATTAAATGATAATAAATACTTAAAACAATTTGGGATTGATTCATTAAATAGTCTTAGTATAGTAATACCTAATACTTATGAGGTCTATTGGGATATTAGTGTCGAAGGATTTTTAAGTAGAATGTATAAGGAATCAAATAAGTTTTGGGATAAGAGAAATATTGAGAATCATCCTTTAGATAAGAGAGAGATAATAATTCTTGCAAGCATTGTTGAGGAAGAAACAAATAAGAATGATGAGAAAAAAAGAGTAGCTGGAGTTTATATTAATAGGTTGGAGAAAAACATGCTATTGCAGGCAGACCCTACTGTGAAATTTGCTATTGGAGACTTTGAGATAAAGAGGATTCTTGGAGTGATGCTAAATATCGATTCTCCTTATAATACTTATAGAAACATAGGATTACCAATAGGAGCTATATGTATTCCAAGCATATCTTCTATTGATGCTGTTGTGAATTATGAAAAACATGATTATTTTTATTTTTGTGCTAAGGAAGATTTCTCAGGATACCATGCCTTTGCCAAAACTTATGACGAACATTTAATTAATGCGAGGAAATATCATAATGCATTAAATAAAAATGGGTAAGCTACTTACATCGCACCGCTACAACCTTATTACCTTGCTGCATTCCTGCCCTGGGGATGTTTAAAGGGAGCTGGTCGTGTAAGACTTACCCACTGCAAAAATACGAATATTTCTAAGTATAGCAAATAAAACAAGCAGAAAAAGAATATAAATTGAATAATTGAAAATAGAAAACATTGAATATGAAATTAGAAACACTATTAAATAAAAGAGATTTTACCAAGGAAGAACTAATATTTCTTTTGGGTTTAGAGGGTGAAGATATGGATAAACTCCTTAAAAAAGCTTTAGAAGTAAAATTAAAAGAGGTTGGGAATGGAGTATATTTAAGAGGGCTAATAGAATATTCAAATAGATGCAAAAAGGATTGTTATTATTGCGGAGTTAGATGTAGTAATAGTAATGTTCCAAGATACACTCTTAGCGATGAGGAAGTATTTGAATGCGCAGATTTAGCAATGGAGATGCAATTAGGTTCTTTAGCTATCCAGTCGGGGGAAAGGTCTGATAGGGAATTTACAGATAAAATAGAGTATTTGGTTTCGGAGATAGCTAAAAGACATAATCATAAGCTTGGAATAACACTTTCTTGTGGAGAGCAGAGCCAGGAAGTATATAAGAGATGGTTTAATGCAGGGGCTCATAGATATTTATTAAGAATAGAAAGCTCGAGAGAAGAATTATATTATAAGATACATCCTAAGAATTTATCTCACTTGTATGAAGAGAGAATAAAAGGGATTGAGGCTTTAAAAAAAGAAGGATATCAAACAGGTTCTGGGGTTATGATTGGTCTGCCTTTTCAAAGCTTAGAAATACTTGCTGAGGATTTATTCTTTATGAAAAATATGGGGATGGTTATGGTTGGAATGGGTCCTTTTATTCCTCATAACGAAACTCCTCTTTACGAATTTGTTGGAGAATTGAAATCAGATAAGGAGAGAATGGATTTAACACTAAAGATGATTGCATGCTTGAGATTATTAATGCCTAAGATTAATATGGTTGCCGCTACTGCCTGTCAAACCTTAGACCCATTGGGCAGAGAAAAAGCAATACTTGCAGGAGCTAATATTATGATGCCAAATCTTACTCCTTTAAAATACAGAGAAAACTATCTAATCTATCCTAATAAACAAAATGTTAAGGATAGACCTATTGATGCTAAGAATAATTTAGAAAAGAAAATCCTTGCAATAAATCATAAAATAAGATATAACGAGTGGGGTGATTCTAAAGCTTTCTTTATTAAAGATTAGTTTATTCTTTAACTCTAAGATATCTATAATAGTCAAATCCACCTAATACATTTGGTTGTTTAATTCTCATAGAATCAGAATTAATATAATCAATAGTATATTCATAAGTTACATTCATCGTATCCTTAATTGTTAGGACATCCCCTACTATTGTATAATTTCCTATTACTCTCTCAACAGTATCACATATATTATTGAAAGAATAAACTCTCTTTCTAATATCTAATACATATTCCGAAAACTCTATATAGGATTTCTTTACACAATCTTCTATTAATGTATCGCTTTGGATATCTTTCTCTACCCATTTACCTGTTAATAAATCATCGTCTTTTTCTTCCTTACAAGAGAAGAATATAATTGATGTTAGAGTAGCTAATACTCCAATAAATAATAAGGTTTTAAGTTTCATATCTTCTATTATTTTAATTTCTTTGCTAATTGATTTAATGTTATTGTATCGAATATTGTATATAAAATATAAAGTATTGCATATGAAGAAAGGAATGCTTTGATATTGGTTACAGGTAATAGAATTGCAAGTATTAATACAATGATGTAAATTAGTAATTTTGAGAATTTAGTTATCATAAATATGTTTTCAAATCTCATCTTTTTACTTTTTTGTGTAAGATATATAAGTGTGTAACTAATCCCAGTAATAGAATAAAAGAGAATTATTAAATACGGAATAGAATCAAATATCCAATCCTTTGATAAAAATAATAGTGAAAACAAACCAATAAGGCTAACCCCTATTGAAAAAAAAGTTAGTTTAATTATGTATGATACAAGTGGATTCTGTTGCATTTTATATTTTATTTTACAGGAATGTTTATCTCTGATTTTGATTGATTATTCATAGAACATCTCCCAGTGAAAACTGCTCCTGGTTCTATTGATAATTGCCCAATTTGAATATCTCCTAATATATTAGCATTAGCCTTTAATGTCAATAATTCTTTTGTATTGATATTCCCTTCTATTCTTCCTGATATATCACCATTATTACAAGTAATATTACCAATTATCTTCCCTGTAGGGCTAAGAACTAATTTGCCTTTAATAACAAGGGTTCCTTCAATTATTCCATCTATTCTAAGGTCGCCCTCACTCGAGATATCTCCTTTTATCTTTGTTTTACTATTAATGATATTAATAGAATTTGTTTCATTTTCGTATGCTGATTTTGCCATAGTATATTTATTTTTTATTTTTCTCTTTTTCTAAATAGAATATCCTGAAAAACTTATTATACGCAGGAATATTCTTTCTGTTATAGAAAGTTGGATAATTCTGCGTTGAAATAATAAAATGAGTATAATAGTCAGGATTAATTCCCTCCAATAATTCTTTTGAATTTATAATAGTATTATAGTATTGCATTGCTTTTTCAATATTCTCAAACCTATTGACCGTAATCATTTGTTTCGACATAGTAAATAACAAACTTGTCAGCTTAATGTTATCAGCAGTGAAATACTTAGTATTAAAATCGGAAAATGCAGTTCTTATTTCGCTTACGTTTACCTTATCATCGTCAAATAATATAACATAAAAATGTTCCATATCTCTATAACGATATATTAGACTTTCTGCATCTAAAATATCATCTTGAGAAACTGTATGATCAATTATATCCTCATGACTTATTTCCTTAATCTCATCTTTTTCATCCTTACCTTCTATTTCCTTATTCTTTATTTCATCCTTAGGAGTATGTTTATACGCAAGATTTTGGCTAACTATATTATAATTGGCACTTAAATATTTTAGTTGATTCTCAATCACAGGAGTTATTTCATGGTTTGGATAATTAAAAACTATCATATTTAATTCTTGTATAAGCGTGTCCATACCCGAGAGTTTACCTTTAGCTAAAGCTTCAATATAAAGCATTCTTGGAATATAAGGACCATACTCCAAGCTGTCAATTCCATCTTTTGATAATTCTATTGCTTGATTATATTTGCCTGAAGTATATGCATTATATGCTTTTTCGTACAATGCTTGTGCTTCGATATTTTGTTTTGATACTTCTTGCCAATAATCTGGGTTTTTAATCATATAGGCAAAATCACTTTCTGGATAATTATTTAATATAATGTTCTTATAATAATTTGAATTAGGAGTTTGTCCAATATTATCATATATCCTGTATAAATGATATGAAGATGGTAAGGTTGTAGGATAATTTGGATAACGTTTCTGGAGTTCTAAGAAGGTTGAAATTGCCTTACCATTATTTTGCAAACCTTGATAATAAATATACCCAGCGGTTAATAAGGCTTTTGATATTTCAATATTTGCCGAATCTTTTTGATGCTGTGTCCTTGGAATATCCTGAGTATAATACTCTCTTGATAGTTTGTCTAAACTTTTAGATTTTACCGAAGTTTTAGTTCCTGAACTATCAGAAATACTATCTTCTATCTCTCCATCTGCTAATTCAGAATCAATATCGAAATCAAATTCTTGCTGTTTTTGACTTAATCTCCAATTATCTTCAAGCTTTCTATTACCCCATATTCTAATAAATTCTGTTTTTCCAGCTTGAACTGTATTATTATTATAGAAATACCATGAGCTTTGCTGTTGTTGGTATGCATAAGGGTTAGCAGCATTAGCATTTTGAAGCATCGCCTGTCTTGCCTGCTCTTCTTTTTTAATCCTTTCCTGCTCTGCTTTAAAAGTATTAATCCAATTATTTATCTTAAGGTTTAGTTCTGCCTCAGTAAGATTAGATAAAGCTAAAAGACTATCCCAACGATTTACTATTCTAAGATTCTTAACCAAATTCTCCAAAACTAATTGTCTTGAATTAACTCTATTATAATTTGGATGATCTTTTTTCATTACAAATAAAGCCGTATCGTAATAAATATATGCTTTTTCATATTCTTCAAGAATTTCAAAATTCACATCAGAATATCTTATAGATGAGGAAATCTTTTGGTTATCATTATTTACAGAGTTATTAACCGATTTCTCCCAATACTCACATGCTTTATCTACATTTTTATCTTTGAAATATATCTCTCCAATTGTAAAATAAATTTGATCTCTTAACATTATATTCTTCTTTTCCAAAGACATCTTTTCTAATTTATCTAATATTCTCTTACTATTAGAGGTTTTGGGATCATAGCACATTGCTTGAAATAATTGAGATGCAAATTGCATATCAAAGTCTTTTGCTCTCTTTGAGGTTTTAGAAAATAATCGACCTGCCTGATCTAAGTTATTAGCTTTTAAATGAAACTGACCTTCAATAAACATTAATCTTGTATTAAAGCTTCTTGAATTTGAATACTTTCTTGCTAACTGGATATATTCCAAAGCTTTTGCATTTTTACCCTGTGCAATTGCATTCTCAGCATAAACAGAATAAAGAAATTTCCTTAAACTTTTAGGAGCCTTACCCTCATTAATACGATTTTTGACCTGGTCTAAGGTTGATTCACACATTAAATAATCTTTTTCTTTTGAGAAAGTAAAACCTAACCAAATCATTGCTTCAAAAGCAATATCTTTATCTTTATAAGTATTGATTATATATTTGAAAGTTGCATTTGCTACCTTATATTCTTTCTTATAAAAACTTGATTTCCCTATTAGTAAATATGCTTTTTTAATTTCAGGATTTCTTTCCTTTCCATCAATAAACATTGAATGCTTTTTAATTGATTTAGAGCTTTTCTCAATAGCTCTATCCATATTTGGTTTAATGTTTATAGTTATTTGGTCGTCTCCTTTTTTGAAAATAGGTAGTATTTGAGAATAATCTTCCTTTTGAGTTGTATTTATAGTTCTAATCCCTTGTCTAAATGCATCATGACCATTCCACAAAGTATTATAATGTGCTACACTTGTATAGTATGCTCTATTATACCATTTATTTTTCTTTGTAGAACAGGAAGATAACAATAAGAATATTGATAATATAAATATTAAACCATAAATGCCTTTATAAAATGTTTTCAAGATGCTCTCTTTATGAATTACGAAAATTAATAACACTAATTAGATAACTATTAATCTGCAAATATATTTTATTTATTCGAATCTATAAAGAAAAAACAAGAAATATCTAAAGTTTTATTTGTATTTTTGTACTTGGTTAATTAATGACGACTCAACTTATGATTAATTTAATAATAGATACACTCCCAAGTTTTAGATTTGTAGATGCCTTAGACATCTTTCTCTCTGCACTTCTATTTTATTCTGTATACAAGCTAATTAAGGGAACAAATGCTATAAATATCTTTCTGGGCTTTTTCATTATATTTATAATTTGGAAAATCGTAAATTTATTCCAAATGAGATTACTTTCAGAGATAATTGGTCAATTTATTTCTGTAGGGGTTATTGCATTAATAATAATATTTCAACCAGAAATAAGACGCTTCTTATTATTACTTGGAACCAGAAGTATAAGCAATGGGAAAAGAAGAAAATTCCTTTGGTGGAGAATAGAAAATCAAGATAAAAAACATTTTAACTCAACAGCTATTGTTCAATCCTACCAACATCTCTCTCAACAAAAAACAGGTGCATTGGTGGTAATTTCTCGTTTCAATGATTTAGAGTCTATTATTCAAACAGGTGAAATTATAAATTCGGAATTAAGCTCACAACTAATAGAAACAATTTTCTTTAAGAATACTCCTCTACACGATGGGGCAGTTATAGTTAGTGGGAATAGAATTCTTGCAGCAAGATGTATTTTGCCTGTATCCTCGAATAGTCAAATCCCTGCAAATCTCGGATTAAGACATCGCTCTGCAATAGGGATTACAGAACAAACCGATAGTTTAGCAGTAGTTGTTTCAGAACAGACAGGAGGAATATCAGTAGTAAAAGGAGGAATTATTGAACATAATATATCTCCATCCAGACTTCAAGAATTTCTCGACAAAGAACTTAATTCATAAAGTATTAATTAATAAATCGATTCGATAGAGCCATAATTTGGATTAAACTTTATGTTCGATTTAATCGAGTTCATTGTAGAAATTACTCCAAATTGATTAATATCTAAAATAGATTGATAAACTCTATTATTAATTTCAATACTCACCTTAACCTTTTCAGGGATTGAATAATAAATACCAATATTCTTTGATGAATTATTAGAAGCACTGTTTTCCTTAGAAGATTCATAATTACCAATACTCTTGGTAAAATTATTTGTAGAGAACTTTACCATTACAATTGGATCATTATTTTGAATTTCTGCACTTGACAAGCCGTTTATTTCAGAAAAACGACAAAGTTTTAACATTAAGTCTTCCTCGGGAATAATTGGCTTTTCAGGGACAAGACTATAGTAAAACACCTCTTCTTCAATTGTTTCAACTCCAGTAAATAAAGAATAGTAAGTTTCAATTATCTCGTCTAATTGTTTATACATAAAATCTACAGTAGTATTTATATACGTACCTTCTATTTGCCCAGAAAGAATTTCTATTTGTCTTTCTCTTAATAAATTAATTTTCTCAACAACCTCTGCTGGGTTTAATGTTATCTTTTCCAACTTACCGTCCTTCAACAATTCCTTAACGATAATTGGTTTTACTTCAATTGAAGAAGAATTATTAACCTCTGTTTTTGAACTTATCTTTTCTTGATTCAAATTTAAAACTTCCTTAGTCTTATGTTCCCCTATAATAATATTCTCTAAAGTGTTAAACTCAGACTTTTCAACACTTACCCCTTTCCCAATTATCATCGCAAATTGATTATTAGGATTAGAAATAGGTTTAGAGCATATTTTTATATCTTTAATCTTATATTTTATTTCATCCTTTGTTATTACGTTTTTTAAGCCTAAAAGATGTGCACTCTGAGAATAAACCCCTCTGCTGCGAATAGCTTTTTCAACCTTTATTTCAAAAACCACCTCTGTTTTAGGTATAGAATAATATACTATAGGCTTCTTGTTATTTTGTGGAATATTATTCAAATACATTGAAGAAAAGGATTGCGAAAATCCAATTACTGATATCCCTAAAAATGCTAAAGTAAAAACTAATCTTTTCATACTATTTATTTTATTATTTTTAATCTGATTATTCCAAAATGTTGATTTAGTTTGATTATATGGTGGTCTTTATTATTTGAAAAAGAATTAAACAATAACCTCGCATTATTTAATAATTCAGCCTCATCATTACTTTTCATTACAAAAAAGACTTCCTCATACTTATTATTGATAACAATCAATCTTTTATTTTCTATTACTATTGCAAATCCATTATAAAATGGAGAAGCATAGGAGAATGATTTTGTATTTATCACCTTAAAGGTTTCTCTATTTACAAAAAACCATTTATTGTTTTGTTGAGCAATAATAAGAGTATCTAAACCTTGAGAGAAAGAAGTAAAATTATTATCACCTATAATTTCAATTGATTTTTCTAAAACCTTATTCTTAATCTTAATCCTAATGATTTTATTATTTTCGATTACTATTAGGGAAGAGTTATATACATCAATAATTGAACTCGTACCTTTATAAATTAGATTTTTAAGATTATTAAACACTTGAAATTCATTATTTCTTCTTGCAATAAAAATTGTATCATCATGTATACTTACCTCATCAAACTCTGGTTTAATAATAATATTACCTCTTGAATCAATAATTCCCCGACCTCCATTTTCAACAACATAAAAATATCCTTCTAATTGTGTTGGTTCAATATCAAAATAATAAGCATGGAATAATAATTCACCTTTTTCATTATAAAGAGCGGTTTTATCCTCAAAATTAATAGCTTTAATATAATATTTCCCATTATAGAAAGAAGAAGTAATTGCTTTGTATTGTGCGTAAGTAAGACTTTCTGCATTTGAATTCATCAAACCCCATTTCCCTTGATATTTAAAAGCGTATATACTTCCATTTATAACAATCTTCAAATCTTCAAATCTTGGATCTATTATAGTATCTCCATTATAATTTGCCAAACCTAAAAGCTTATTTTCTCCATAGAATATCAATCTTTCTAAATCAATATTATTAACAGTTGAAGGTAAAATATTTAAAACAGGTTTTGGTTCTAAGATTTTAGAATTTGAATTGACTATAATAGGTTTTGAATCTACGTTTGCATAATAAGTATCATAACCCAGTTGTCTAACTACAGATGCTTTGGGTTCAATTATCCAAGAAAAAGGATTAGCTTGAATTAAATCAATAATATAATTTATATTTGTGTCTTTATCGAAATATTGAATTAATTGGCTATTAGAATTAAATATCATATTCTTATCGCCAATTATACCATGGAATAAGGTATCGTATGAAAGAGTCATTTTAACAGTATCAAATTCTGTATATAGAATTCCTTTACCATAAGTAGTTGCTATCCCATACTTACTATCTTCCTTGCTTAAAACAAAGTCCCCGTCTAATACAAATGCATCTTGGTAATATGGTTGAAAGACTACCTTGCCTTGAGTATCCAAGATTGCTGTTTTATTCCCAATCTTCCCTTTTATAAAGGTTTTTTTTCTATGATTTCTATAAATAAAGAGTGTGTCGAATATATGGTTATAAATTACTAAGCCCTCATTATTTAAAAGTCCATACTTATTGTCTTTTTTATACATTAAAAGATTTGAAACAAGTATATCTTTTATAATATCATATTCAAAATCTGTCTTCTTAACTCCTGAAGCATTATAAATGGCGTACTTATTATCTTTAAAAAGAATAACAGCATTATTTGCCTTTCCTTTTATCTTTACTGTATCTCCAAAAACCCTCTGACTTAATTTATTTATTAAACGATAATCACCATCTTCCCATATAATAGCTGAGCCATCCTTAAAAGTATAGGGTTGAAAATAAATTAAATGATGTAAATCTAATAATTCCTTTTTATATTCATAGCTTGGATAAATATGAATTAAACCATTTATATCAACAAATCCAAGCAAACAATTTTTTACTACACCAATAAAACCTTCACTTTCTGACAAAACAGTATCATAATTCCTTTTCAGCTCTTCCTTTACTTCATTAGTTTGAGAGAAAGAATTAAAACTAAGAATTAATAGAATAATCAGAATGAGTTTTTTTATCATAGTTGAGGTTCTTGTTGACTTAGGCAGTGGAATGAACCCAATCCCCAAATTATATCAAGAGAATTTATTCCAATAACTTTTCTATCTTTAAAGCATTCTTCCAAGGTATATATAGCCTTATTATCATTCTTGCAATTAAATACAGGAACAATTACTGCTTCATTGGAAATATAAAAATTGGCATAAGATGCAGGCAGGCGTTGGTCTTCCCAAATAACTGTTTCGGGCATTATAAGCTCAACAACGTTTAATTGTTTTCCATTTTCAAGTCTTGCTTTGCTTAAAATATTAAGATTTTCTTTTAATGGAGTATGGTTATAATCATTTTTATTATCTTCAACAACTGTTATTACAGTATCTTCATTTACAAACCTTGTAATATCATCCACATGTCCGTCAGTATCATCTCCCTCAATTCCATCTTCAAGCCAAATAACATTATCTACTCCGTAAAACTCTATAAGTTTATTCTCTATTTGACTTTGATTTAGGCTTGGATTACGATTTTCATTTAAAAGACAAGCCTTTGTTGTTATCAAAGTACCTTTGCCATTAAACTCAACAGCTCCTCCTTCCATAATAATATTTGGACGAAAAACCTCCAATCCAAGATATTCTGCCATTTGAGAAGGAATTTTATTATCAAGCTCAGCAGGATATTTTCCTCCCCAAGCATTATAGTCCCAATCAACCAAAGCTCTTTTTTGTCCATCTTTATTCAAAAGTATTGCTCCACCATGGTCCCTGCACCAAGCATCATTGGTCTTAAAATTATGGAAAACTATCTTTGACATATCAACGCCAATTTCTTCCAACTCCCTTTCAATCCTTTGCTTCATTTCTGAATCAAGGATATTAATATTCACAATCTCTCCCTTAGCTACTTCTTTAATAAATTGATTATAGTAAGGAAAAATTGCATCTATTTTATCAGGCCATGAGTTTTCATTATGAGGATAAGAAAGCCAAGTTGAAGCATGCTTAACCCACTCAGCAGGAAAATAAAATCCTAATTCTTTTGGTGTTTTCATATTATTCATTATCAATATATCTTTTTGTTATTGGCTGATAAGAGTCTATTCTTCTATCTCTGAGATATGGCCAATGAGTGCGGTAATGGTCTGTTTTCTCTAAATCTATTTCTACTACATTAATATCTTCTTCAAGGTGTGGTGCTTGATACATTACTGTTCCAAATGGATTAGAGACAAAACTTCCTCCCCAAAACTGCATTTCTCCTTCAACGCCTGTTCGATTAACACTTACAACATGAACACCATTTGCAATTGCATGAGAACGTTGTATGGTTTGCCAAGCATTATATTGTTCTGTATTTGTTTCCTCGTCTTGCGATTTAGCCCAACCTATTGCTGTTGGATAGAAAAGTATTTCCGCTCCCATTAGTGAAGTTATTCTTGCTGCTTCTGGATACCATTGGTCCCAACAAATCAATACTCCTATTCTTCCAAACTTAGTCTCGAAAGTCATATATCCACTATCCCCTGGAGTAAAATAAAACTTCTCATAATAACCTGGATCATCTGGAATATGCATCTTACGATATTTTCCGAGATATTCACCATTTGCATCTATTACTGCAGTTGTATTAAAATATAATCCATGAGCTCTTTTCTCAAATAAAGAAGCAATAATCACCACATTCAATTCCTTAGCTAAGTCTTGAAATTTCTCGGTAGTTGCTCCAGGTATTGGTTCTGCAAGTTTAAAATTCTCATAATCTTCTATATCACAAAAATACAAGGAAGAAAACAATTCTTGTAAACAAACAATATTTGCTCCCTTTTGAGCCGCAATTCTTATACTTTGAATTGCTTTTTCTATATTCTCATTCTTATTATTAGTGCAGCTTGTCTGTACTAACCCTACCTTTACTTTCATAACTAAATCTGCTTTTAAAATTTATTTGACTTAAAAATACGCCTAAAAGAACAACCATTATCCCTATAAACTTGTTCAAAGTTAAGTATTCCATTCCTAAAGATACTGCAAACAAAATTGTTACAATCGGTACTGCATTTGTAAATACAGTAGTTTTAGAAATACTCAGTTTCTTTGCTGAATATGAAAAACATATAAACGCTACCGAAGAACATAATATTGCTAAAGCTAATAATGGATAAAGGTTATGCCAAGCAAAGCTCAAGGTAGATAGTTTTTTATATTCAAAGACAAAGAAAAATGGCAAATAGTAAATAGAGCCTATAATATTTTGAGTAGTGGTAATAGTTATAGGCTTGTATTTCTTTATTACATTATGAAGAACGACACTATAACCAACAGCTGAAAACACAGCAAGAAACATAAACCCAATTCCTTTCCCACTAACGCTAATCTTAGCACTTGGAGATATACTTATAATCATAAGCCCAATAATTGTTAGTATAACTCCTATTATTATCTGCCAGCGAAGAGCCTCTCTATGGAAAAAATACAATCCAAAAGGGACAAAGATTGGAATAGTTGAAATTATTATTGAGCCAATGCTTGGGTCAAGGTATTGTAGCCCCCAATTTTCTCCAAAGAAATAAAGAAAGGGTTCAAAAAAAGCCAGCAACATAAATAATTTATAATCTTTTCTATCTATCTTATCTAATTTCCCAAGTGATTTGAAGATAACAAATAATAAAATAGATGAGATAACAAGCCTAAGAGTAATTATAATAATAGGACTAAACCCATTATTTAGCAGTTCCTTAGTCCAGATAAAGCTCATTCCCCAAAACAACATTGAAAGGAATATTGGGATATAAGAGTAAATCTTCTTAATCATAGAAATTCAAAAAATTAGATTTGCAAATATCCGAAAAAAAAGGCAAATAGAATAATACTCTCTTGCCTTTTTACAATATACTTACAATCATCTTAAGTATCCATCTTTTCAAATAACGTAACTCAATTCAAAAACACTTTGCTACTCCTTAATAAACTTCCTATGAATTACTCCCTTCTCTGTTTTTAATTCAATTATATATATTCCTTTGTTTAAGGCTGATATATCAATAGTTTTATTCAAAGCATTTATCTTTTCACTGTAAACCTTTTGACCAAGTGAATTTAAAATCTCTATTGAGTTGATAATAAATTGAGAGTTTATATTTATCTCTTTACTGCTTGGATTAGGATAAACTTCAATTCTATTATCAATATCTATATCAGACAAAGAACTTACATTACCAAGAATAGGAAAAACAAGGATCTCATATGGAATAATTAACGAATCATTTCTAGCTAATATGTCGTTTTCTGTGAATGGTTCAATAATAGGAACCCAGCCTCCCTCTCTTCCTCCTATTAATACGGGAAAATCCCCATTACTGCAATCCGCACCATATCCATTTGCTGATGAAAATTGAATAGGATTATTTGCAGAGCTTAAGCCTTCTAAAAAAGTAATTGTTATATAAAAAATAGTATCAGTTATATGAACTGTTTGATTAAATAAAGCTTCAATATATCTTATGCCTGTGCTAGGATACTGAGGATTAACAACAAATTGATAAAATTTCGGATGCATAGTATCATACCTTATTTCAGCAAGTACATTATTAAGTGAGCCATCTCTGATTTGCATATACAGATTTTCAGGAATAATTACCGAATCACTTATTCCCCTGTGTACAATAGCTCCAATCCCTCTGAACGTGATTGTTGAATCTATAAAAAACGGTTGAGCTATTGTCGTTTTTAATCCATCCATAAAACTATTATCAAGACCACCGAAATAACTATAATTAAAAATCAGATCACTCGTGTCATAACAACCGCTTTTCATATAACGAGGAAAAAAGTAATCATCAAAGTATTGAGGTCTTTGTCCTGTTTGTCCTATTGCAGAGAGACAACATATCGTCGCTAATACTGCTAAAATTGTTTTTTTCATATTTAATCGCATATTAAATCAAGTACTACATTTAAATTATAAATTTCTTTTTCTACCCATTTTATTTCAGCTGAATATACTAATATGACATTTGTAATGGGATTTGGATATCCATTATTTTCAAGTAAATCAAAATGCTCCATAATACTGCAATTATTCCCTGAAGCCATCCTATCTCCTTCCCATTTTTCTACTTCATAAGATTGAGGATTTATTCCTGTCGCAACAAAGACATAAGGTTCTTTTTCTGTTAAACTGTTGAATTTATGATCTATTCCATTTATATAAGAATAAATCATATCTCTTTTCAATACTCCATTTCCTGGAATATCTAAAACTATTACAGAAGAAACTAAATCTGTTAATGCAGGAGGCAAAGGTGGAGAGGCAAATGTGTGTGGGTATTCTTCTAAAACAAGAAGTTTTCTGTCTGCTGTGCTATACATTACATCTCTTATATGCTTATATTCTCCATAATTACCTATATATTTTGGAGAACCAAACCAATAAGAAACAGCAGCCATAAGATTGCTTATGTCTACAAAAGATGCAATTGTTATCAAATTAGCTCCATAATCTTCAGCTTCTCCTACAACTGCAATATTATTACCGTCTACCGTATCTGCTATTAACCTGTTAATATATCTCCAGTTCGTGCCATTATCAAAACGCCTACCCCATGTTGAAAGATTGTTCTTGTCATATACTCTAAGAATAAAGTCTCGTAGTGAGTTTGACTTTCTTCCAATCGTTACTATATAATTCCCCTTCAATATAATATCATCAAATACTTCAGTTGTATCTCCACTTTTAATAATATTATATATATTAGTGCTTTCTTTATAATGAAAGAACATAGGATCTCCGAAATTATCTATTCCTATGCATGCAATATTTATACTCTGATTAGCATCCATATATACTTCCATTTCGTTTAATGATTGACCTTCTATCAGATTATCCCAAGAGTAAGAATTATTGTAAAACAAATCGTTAATGCTTGATTTTGCAATAAACCCAAGACATGCCGAAGTTCCACAAAAATAAATATCATCACCCAAAATTTTAAAATCCTTTATAGTAAGGTATGATGGGAAAATTGCTACTAATAAATCATCAACATTGTAAATCTCAGAATAGCCTCCGTTTTGGGACAGTATGTATGTTTTGTTGTCGCTGATTTCAATTTTTTGGGTGTAAATATCACCCAAACGGTCAAAATCTTCTACTACACTGCTTATTGATTGCGAAAATGCTTGGATAGAAAACAGAGAAACTATCCCTAAAAATAATAATTTTTTCATCTTGATTTGTTTTATGTTATACAATTTCTAAACTTACTCCTTAATAAACTTCCTATGAATTACTCCCTTCTCTGTTTTTAATTCAATTATATATATTCCTTTGTTTAAGGCTGATATATCAATAGTTTTATTCAAAGCATTTATCTTTTCACTGTAAACCTTTTGACCAAGTGAATTTAAAATCTCTATTGAGTTGATAATATATTGAGAGTTTATATTTATCTCCTTACTGCTTGGATTAGGATAAATCTTAACTCTATTATCAATATCTATTTCATCCAAAGAACTTGTAGCCCTTTTAAGAATTGGAAAAATACGCATTTCGTAAGGGACATTCATTGTGTCTTGCCACATAGTAGATCCTTTCTCCATAAGCGCCTGAAGTATAGGTTTCCAATTTCCTGCATTATCCCCTACCAAAACAGGAAATTCTCTAACACTACCGTTACAATCTTCTAAATTTTTACATATTGCCTGAAATTCAAAAGGTTCATAAGCCCAATTATAGTTTTTTTCGAGAAAAGTAATTCCAACATAAAAGACAGAACTTGATATAGTAACTATACTGTCAAACAAAGCTTCAATATATCTTCCTGTCCAAGAATAATATTGTTGTTGGAAATGATATATTTTAGGTATCATAGTATCGTATCTTATTTGAGCAAGAACATTATTTAGGGAAGAATCTCTGATTTGTAAATATACTGGATGTGGTAATTCTACTGGATTCGCTGATACCAGATACCTAACAAATGCAGCAATTCCTCTAATAGATATTGCAGAATCAATATAAAACGGTTGAGCTATAATAGTTTCTACTGGGAAAGGATCACAATTCCAATGCATTCCATAATGTTGATCGAAATCGTTTGTATCATAGCAACCACTCGCCATATAATAAGGATAAAGATAATCATCAAGATATAAAGGTCTTTGACCTGATTGTCCTATTGCAGAGAGACAACTTATTGTTGCTAATACTGCTATTATTATGTTTTTCATATTTAGTTGCATATTATATTTCTTTCTAAATTCATTGTATTATTTGTATCTATTTGCCATTCTATTCTATCAGAATATATTAGATCTACTGGGTTTAAATGATCATAAGTAAAAACTTCTTCTATCAAATCATACGGCTCAATTATATTACAATTATATCCTCCTTGATTAGCCCTGTCTCCTTCCCACATCTCTACTTCTCCTGTTGATGGATTAATCCCTGCAGAAATAAAAACATAAGGACCTTTTTCAATTAAGCTATTATATTTATGATCAATACCGTTGATATATGAGTAAATGGCTTCTCTATTGGTTAAATTGGGTAGAATAT
>Ga0265293_10005515_pt1 | contig 21046 bp, 26 predicted proteins | sample Munlanlewell138R_FD_192505 | JGI IMG/M metagenome (GOLD analysis project Ga0265293, IMG submission 192505) | Leachate microbial communities from a municipal landfill in Southern Ontario, Canada - Leachate well 138R | ecosystem: Engineered > Solid waste > Landfill > Unclassified | place: Canada... | reverse complement strand
ATGGATAATTTCTCGTATCCACTCAACCCTGCCAAGATCCCCAACTTCTGCGCCAAGTCCCAGACCTGAAACGCTACCCGGAAGACGGTTATAAACCGCTTGCCCCAAAGCCCGATCATCGTCACGACAACCAGTGCCAACACGCCTAGTACCTGTGGTTGTAAAATGAACTCTAACATCAATAACCCTCCTTAGTTTTCATAGTCCTCGCCAGAGGCCATCATCTCGACTAGCCGCTTGCTCCGGTTGCCGACTTGGTGATACCACTGGCTATCTTGCATCTCCCAAGAGGCTACCTGGTAGTCCCGACCTGCAAGCGCCACCATCATCCGCTTGAACTGCCTAAAGCGTGTCGGGCCGAGATTGTACCGCATATCAATCAAAACCTTTTTGCGGATGGGGTCAAGGCCCTCGAACCAATCAAACCTATCCAGATCCGCAACCGCATCGTCGATATCATTTGCCAACAAAAAAAGCGCCTCGTCCTGCGAGATGCCGCGTTGTCTAAGTATACTTATTACTTGCTCCGTGGTTAGCCCGCTACACCCAAAGATATACTGCTGCTCACCCGCCGTCAGAGGCTTGCCCTCTAGATTGCGCCCCACGCCGATAGTCCAGTAGTCAGCAGGGCACTTATAAACCTCAAGCCGTAGTCCCTCGTGGAGTATCAGCTGATCCTCTAGGCTGTGCTTGATCATCCTCTTTCACCTCCAAACTCCCTAAGCCACACGCCTCTGCTCCGCAAAATCCACACACCCAACAGTGACCATTTATCATCAAAAGCTCCCCACAATCGGGGCAGAAGTAGTTAGTCACGTTTCGCGATGTCCCCCTTCTTAAAGCGTTCTAATCCTTCGCGAAGTGATTCAGGAATGGGCACACCTATCTCCGCAAGGTTCTCGGTGATCGAAATACCCTCATTGCCCACTAGATACCAGATGGTGGCCGTCTGGAGTATGGGAGCGCTCATGCCGGTACCCTTATCTAGTAGATGGGCGAGTGACACCAAGACAAAAAAGCCCACCTTTTTGACGATCCCTTTGCTCCCGATCCGACTATCGAGCCGCCTACCGACAAACGCTGCCCCCAACCCTGTTAAATAATCAATCGTGACTACTGCCACCAATATCTGCATCGGCAACGACCACCCTCCAAGTAAAAAATGGAGCGTTGTTGCTCCGACCGCTAAAAGACTTTTGATTAGACTGCTATGTTGATCCATGTCACCACCCTTTCAGTAATATCGTAATTGCTAACCCAACAACCCCACCCGCCACCGTAGCCACAAAGTCAAGTAGCTCCGGGGTGCCTTTTTTAAGCAGCAAGTCCCAGATGATCTCCTTGAGCGCTCCAATCACTGCTGTCGTGGCCAAGCCGATAAGTGGGCAAAACAAAAGCCCTGCTATGATAGCAAGGGCTAGTCCGGCCAGTAAGTGTTTTTGCTTATCTACTTGTATGTTATCGCCCCCTCTAGCTGGCAAAACAGGATCCCCTCTCATTGTGTAGAAGTTGGCAGTTGTCAAGACTTACCAAATCACCGAGAGGGGAGGTGTTTTCAATGAAAATTAAGGTTAATCTAAAATCAGGGATCACACTGACAACCGATGATCTCCATGTTCCTGCCGGTGTGCCCATATTAGATTACTTCAAAATAGGACTTGAGAAAGACGGCGATGTTACACTGATTGATGAAAGAGCAAATACCACCGTTAAGTCAAAGTGGAGTGAAGTGCATTCGATTGAATTTGTATTGAACGAATAGGTTGAGCCACCCATTACTCGGGTGGCTTCTCGCTTCTAAAATCAAGGTTCACGACCTGTGATATGTCCCTTGAAGCAAGCAGACCCCGTCTCAATGTCGCTTAGATCTATTTGAGGATTCTTCAACCTCCCCAGCTGCTCAGCGAACTCTGCTTCGGCAGCTTCCTGGGCAGCTAACTTTTCTTCAATCGCAGTGACCCTCGCTTCGATTTGTTCAATCCGATCAGTCATTTTTTTACCTCCTTGGTTTTGTGTAATGAAAAAGCCCATCACCTGGGCAAATTTTGGAAAATGTGATACAATTTACCTAACAAAAACGTGAGGTGATACTGATGCGTAAACGTTACATATTGATCCTCTCCCTTGTGTCACTCCTGCTCACTGGCTGCCTTGGTGGGACAAGCACAAACTACATCTACGATGGTAGTCCGACTGCCCTTGAGGTTGTGATTAGGCGGGATACAGTTGGTCCCATGTCGCTGTCTGCGACTGACCAATCCAAGCAGTTTGTACGAGTCAAGCTCTGGATGGACAACGATGCTGGCGAAACCATCTACCAATCGTCCGAAACCATACCTCTAGGCGAAATCACCGCCGATGGCTACACGTTAGCCAGGGAAGTGCCTGCCAACAAAGGCTACTCCGTGGTTGCTGTCTACTCCGATAACAGAGGGTACTTCGAGGTGGCACAACAGCTGCAAATCAACGCTCCTGCAGAGAAAGTGACCACGGCCAGTGTCAACATGGTTCCCGTTGAATACGAAATCGTCATTCCCGACAAGATGTACTCTGGAGGGACGATGAACCAATTCAAGATCGTTTTTCCCGCAGAATACAAACACTTATTTGATTACGGGATCTATTTCCGAAGTTGGCCTTGGGCTGTTAACGGTGAGCCCTCCCTGGGTAGTTATTCAAGACCCGAAGCGCCGATAAACACCTACCAGGTCGACGGGCCACTGGAAGTCTATTATCAATTCGTGATAAACTTGAACCGCGAATATGTTAGTAACGTTCCTGCCCTCAGGGCCTACATGCCCAATCTCGATTACGAGAAGGATCTTCCTGTCTTTTGGGTATATCCATACCCGGGATACCAAGAATAACCCCAGCCGAAGCCGGACGAAATGTCCGGCTTTATCCTTGTTCAAAGACGATATAAGATAGTTCTATCCTGCTAGGGTCAGTAGGTCCTACTTCCGCCCCTTCTATATCATAGAAAGTGTTCTCTCGATACTCGATTGATTCTACCCACGTCTTTGATGTGTAGAAAGCTACTTTAGAATCGTCGATAAAGCGAAGAGCATAGCGGGTATCTTCTCCATAGACTTGAGGTAAGTTGAGGGTTAATAAAGGCCAGTACCCTGAATAGCCACCCCCTACTCCTCTATCCAAAAGAAAGAAGTGCTGTATTTTCCATTCACTTTCCACAGGTTTGCCGTCACCACCGAACTCACAATTTGTGTAAACCTTTAGTACACAGGTAGCGCTAGATGGAGCCCCAAATCCTGCTTTAATGGTGACTGTGTTCATCTTTCTTCCATAAATACCACCTTCGTCTGCTGTACTAGGAACTGTGTGGGTGTATCCGTTAAGCTGATTCCCCTGACTACCTATACCGGGAAGGGTTCTAGGAGGGCTTAACGCAATGATTTTGCCTTGTACTTTGAATGTGCGGGCTTCTGGATTATATACGTAGTTAGCTAGAATGGTGGTCCCTATTTCAGGCACCACAATTTGGCTTAATGAGAGTTGCATAATGGGGTTTCCTGTTACATCAGGTGGTAACTCAAGCACGCCCTCGTCAGAAAGGCTGCCAAAAGCTACTATTTTGGGATAACCCCTCAAGTAAAGCCCTGCTTGGTCTCCCCAAATGCCAGGTGTGCCTGACGGCAAAACACCAGAACCCCACGGCTTGCCGCTCACGTCGCCGATCGCTACTTGACCATCCGCAAACGTCCCGCTGGCCCCGGTGATGTCACCCTTGAAAAACGCATCCCCCGTCTCCGTATCCACCCTAAACGTTTCAACGTTATCAGCCTTGCGGGTAGCCCGTATGCCGAACTTGTCTATCAAAAGATTGGCACCAGCACCCTCGTGAGCAATGATCTCATTCTCATCCAAGAATTGCTGATCAAGGTTGTACCATGTCTCTATGTCATCAGCCGTTGCAGCTTGTGGCGCAACAAACATCTCGTCCACAAGCAGCTTTTTCGCTCCGCCGGTAAGCTCTAGGCGGTTGACAGTCACTGGTGTAACGGTAACAGTGCGTATGATCGAGCCGTTGGCATAGATTTTAAGCGTGCTACCGTCTAAAACAACGTTGGTAAGTCTAAACCCGGTGTGCCGGTAATACTCCTGGGCCAATATCGTCTCCACGCTGCCGATTTTTTGTACGATTTGCATCCGTAGCTGCGTCACCGGTTTACTAAGCATAAACGGCATAACAAGTTGACGAGACGTCACCTCGGCAAATCGTAGTGCTATGTGGTTGTTGTTACTACTGTTGTAAAGTCTTATCTGCACACATCAGCACCTCCAATAGAAAAGAGCCCCCTAGATGGAGACTCATAGAAAAACTGGAAATCAATGAAATGTTGTATCGTGCTTGCCCGTTTGAATCGGGTTTGTCACGTGATGTACGGGAGCGACAGTAAGTCGAGATTTGCTTTTTATCTTTTCTCTTCGGGCCCTATCCCAAAACAATAGCAGCATACAAAGAAATGTGCTTCCCGTTATCCAGGTCATTCTTTGTACTGCGCCAATTGGAGACTTGGCTGGGCTTTCCTTCAATCAAATTATTGGTATTGATTGCCATAAAAATATACTTAATGAACAATTATCCTCGCAACGGATAGAAGGGGCAGAATCGTCTGCCCCTTAAAAGTCCGGGAATAGTGTTCTATTGTGATAGAAACGGAACTAAATCATCATAGGAAAATGTGCCGTACTCAATACCGTTTTCGTTGAAATACTCCCGAACATTATCAACTATTTCGTGGGGTGTTACTACTGGGTAGATATTTCCAAACTCGTCAGTAACAACTTGCTCCAACGCCCATCTTAATGCCTCTCTCGTTTCTTTTGGCATTAGTTAACCACTCCTTTAATCGTCACCGTCACACTCCCTGAATCGGGGACGTCAAAAGCCCAAAGCCCAACAGCTATTCTACTAAACTTCCAGTCTCTTATAATCGGCAAATCACTAGCCACAGAATGTCTTCCCAGTTGAGATGGGATTATTGAGTTAATTTCTAAGCCCTCGGTTCCACCAAACCGTTTCCATTCAGTACCTTCCTTGATTCTGATAATACCGTTACTTGTGGTAGCCCCATCGTACAAAAACAGCCTTATTGATATAGGAGACCCTGCTTTTGTAAGAGAGTTTTCTACCAAGACATCTATTTCTCTAAATCTGCTCACGTCAACAAACGACGAAAATTTATTACCTGTATCAGTTATTGCCATAGCATTAACCAAGACCACTTCTTCAACAATAGAGCCAGATTGTTGGACTTTACCATCCCAGGGTATAAACTTGTTTTGACTCGGATCCCACAGCTGGGGAATAAAATTCCCGTCTTTGTCAGTCAGCATTGCTGCATTATTCCATGGCATAAAACCACTCCTTTAGTTTAGTAAGTTGAGATAAGCCCCAAATGTGACCTTGTTTGACGATGGGATTTGATAGACTAAGTTATCACCTTGCGCAAGCTCCAAAGCACTACCAAACTTACCATTAGGGCTCAGACTTGCCGTCCCAGTTGGAGCATGTCCATTTGTGCTGTAGAGTGAGGTGTTGAAGTGCCAAAGTATGCTGTCTTTTGGTTTGGTTATCGAAAGGCCGCTCTGGCCACCACCCACAGTGATTTTGTCTGCTCTGAGGTGCAAGACGTTGGCTTCGTCTAGGTAGGCCAACTCCGCTTTAAGCAACAACACCTTGATCAACTCTGCTTGTAACTCCGGCGCACGAAGTAGACCACCCAGTATCATCTTGCCTGGCGAGTAGATTTCTGGAGGGTTTTTCGTTGTATCAACCATAAAGGCGTACTCGCCTTCACCCTGAACGGTAGGCTTAATTACAAAACGATCTGCGAGCACCGGGATGAGGCTTTGCCCCTGTTCATCAAAACCTGCGCCGATGCCTGTTACAACAAGCTCACCATTTACGGTTTTCTGTACTTTGATGGTGATCTGCTCGGCAAGTGTCAGAATCTGCGCAGCTGCGGCCCCGACATCAGCCTCTAGGCTACCGACCGATATGTCGACGCCGTCCGCCCTAACTTCTAGTGACCCGATCTTCGCTCCCTGGGCACTCAGATCATCGGCGATGATCTGTACCGCATCATCCGTTTGCCTAATCTCAGTGGCTAAGGATTCAGAGTTGTAAATCCGGCTGATTGTCGCCTGGTCATACTGGCCAGTTGTTGTAACTACCCGAAACGTGATCGAGACCTGATTAGGCCCAAAGAGTGAACTGGCCGATGCAATAGACAGACTCTTAGTACTCGGGTCAATCGTAAGACCGTGTTGCCCCGAGACTACATCGGCGAAAGCACTACCATCCAAACTGTACTGCCACTTGTTGTAGGTAGTATGCTGTAAACTAAGATCTAGCGAAATTATATCAGGAGTGTAGACCCTGACTCTTTCGCCCCCCTCCCCTACATCTTCAGCGACAAAATACAAATGACTCGCGATGATGTTTACCAGCTTGGCAGGCTCTCCGGGATCTCCCTTTTCTCCAACACCCGTACCCGTTTGTCCCTTCTTGGCTTTGTTCCACATGAAACGCTTGGTGTAGGTTACATCCTCAACAGTAATTGGGATCTCAATATACCCCGCGTCAGCATCCACTGTGGCACCTACTGGGATAACCCACTGTACAAATCCAACTGCGCTTGCGCTAGGATTGCCCTTGGTAGGGCTAGCTCCTCCAAGTATAGTTCCGTCCAACTTACGTACAGTAAGACTACCTATGCTGGCTGCGGTCCGGATTTTGCCCAAAAACACCTCAATTTCTGTCCTCAGTGTTACTTGTTCGGTGATGGAGCCATCATACTCCGTGATGAAAGATTGACTTTCATTCGAAAGTACAATGAGTGGCGTTATTTTGTTTACTAGGTCCTGATAGCCAGACTCTAAGGTGGGAATAATGTCGATTTCATCTTGAAGTGACTGCTCTAACTTGTTCTTCGGAATCTTTGGTAAGTCCATCTCACTCAAGTGGGTAGTGGTAGCCTGCAAGGGCTCTGACTTTGGTCCCTCACCCAAGACATCATAAGCAGAGACCTGTATGGTCACGGTTGTTCCGCTAGGTGCAGGATAATTGATGTTGCCGCCGGCGATCACTACCAGCTTCTCGTCAATCCCATCACCAGTCACATAAACAAAATAGCCCATAACAGCAGGGTCATTGAGTGGTGTTGGGTGGATTTTAAGTGCGCTAAAGTAAGGTTCTACCGTCGGCTGATCGGGCGGGTTTGGTGCAGGAAGTGACACGTTAAGCGTGTCGTATCCCACGCTGTACTCACCGATGGCGTTAAGTGCCCTCAAATACAGGATCATCTCCCGCTCTGTCGGGATGAAGCTAAAGCTGTGGGCGTACCCTTGGAAAAGCATACCTGCTGCACTGCCCCAGTTAAGATCGTCCCTAATCTCATAGCCCGTTGCGTGCTCCGCCTTGTACCAAGTCAAGTGCAAGGCATTGGTCAAGAGGTAATTGTTCCACACTGGATCAGCAGGTATTGGCACGTTGATTTCGCCGTCTTTGCCATCTTTACCGTCGCGACCATCGCGACCATCTTTGCCGTCTTTCCCATCCTTGCCATCACGACCGATCGCCTCGGTCAGGGTAAAGCTGGGCTTGCCCAATTCAAGATTGACGGTCAGACCACTTGCACCATACTCTCTAGCTTCGGTTACAATGCGGGTCTCGGTGATAATTCCTGTATCTGGATCTGCGACTCTCACCGTATCGCCCAAGCCGTAATCGGGCTCCTGGCCGTGCTCAAAAACGACAGTGATGGCATAGTCCATCTGCGGGGTACTGTGTTCGGCCAGGTACTCTTGCGCCTTCTGCTGCAGTTCTGCAAGTGTCTCGATGCTAAATTCGACCGGCTCGCGGTTGGGGTATGGACCATACTTTTGGATACTCGCCTCATCCCGCAAGGTGATTTCCAAGCGATTAATTCCTCTGCCTGGACCCTGCGCAGTCAAGATGTTTACCAGGCTATCATCTCCGTCACCCAGACTGGCGATTTCTATGTTGGTCCCAGTTCTAAAGACAAAGTCCTTGGTTCTGTCAACGCCCATGTTTTCAGCGACATTCAAGGCCCCGTCCCAAACGCTAAACTCCCAGCCTACCTGCTCACAGGCTTCGTGCAAGACCTTTAGGGCAGTGGCATGGTTGGCCGACAGACCCGTCACTGTCTCCCCGGCCACGCCAGGGATGCTACCAACGACTAGATCGCCATGCGTCCTGGCGATAAGTTCGCAGGCAAAGACAACAGGCGTAACGCCCCGGGGGTTATCCTCTGGGTCTGGGCTCTCCGTGTCCTCCGTGGTTAAGTTGATCCTTACCCAAACCTGATCATGGTTCCCGCCGACAAAGAGACCTACCTCTTCCGGTAGTCCGCCATCAAACGGAGTTGTAAAGCTGGTGCCATTGCTTGACCACTGGATCGTGGTCTGGACTGTACCGCCAGGCCCATCACTATCTGCACTCCAGCGAATACGGTCCCAACCCTTAAAATCAATGATCTCATTTTTGTTAAAAAGGAGTGTGATGTACCCCGACTCATAGTAACGTCCATTAGACCGCTTGGCAAGCATCACCTTGCCAGGGTCTGTGGTTAAGTCAACGTTACTGCTTGATACTATCCGATCCTGCCACTGCTCCTGGGCTTTGACTCGCAGAGTCTGCCACCCATCCAAGAGATCCCTGGCAACGTCCGCAAGATCCCAGCCGTCCCATACAGCTCCGTATTGTGCAGGAGTGATAGAGGATTCAAGCAGGATCTCCTCGGTGGACGCAAAGACAGTCACCACTTGGCCAAGAGTCCGTCCGGTGATCTTACCACTAACCACCAACCGATTGCCCTTGTAAACCTGCACAAAAGAGGCGATTTCGGCATGGACTAGCTTGCTTTGAGTATGAAAAAAGTCGTGCAAAGAGTGCCCGACCGGGATGTGATCCTCGACTACCGTTTGAGGGATATAGACCTCGATTGGGCCTACGGTGTTAATCTCCCTTTTGTAGTACCATTTGACGCCGGGTAGGGCAGCTTTCAGCCTCTTATTCTTGTCCAGTATCTTTACTTGATACACGCCATCACCTCCATGCTACCACCGCGGTCTGTATGTCATCGTTATCTGCGTGCTTGTACTGATCAGGTTGTCGCCTGGCACAAGCTCAAAACCACGCAAGACCCATTCGTCATTGACCAGGTCGAGCCTCTCTTCTCCATCAATAGTGACAACGTGGTTAACACTGTCCACTCTGATTACACCACTAGCACCAGATACAACGATCTGCTTACCAGTGGTCTGGTTGGATACTGTCAAGCCGGATGCGCTCCCTGTGGAGCGCATAAACGGTATTGACGGCTCTGTACCGTCGACGCTGATGGTTTGAGTACCGGAAAGGGTAAGCTCCACCTCTGGCCCATACCAGTAAGGGTCCAGCGCTACCATCGGTATTTTCAGCGATAGTTCTGCCCCGGCATCCAGCCAGTCTTGCGCTGCTCCCTGCGGATACGCAAGTAGATACCTATCATGATAGTGCTGTCGATACACCTTTACAGGCATCTGCATCAAAAAAGCCAGCAGAGCGTCTGCTTCTTGCTCTATCTGGCTTTTGCCAGGATGGTAGATTGAGCCTTCCAAGGTAAACGCCCGGGGCCTACGCCTGGGCTTACCGGTCACTACCTCGCCATCACGACCATAGAGGGGCTGGGAGGGCACCTCGATCTCTAAAGGCACCCTGCGCCAGTGCATAGTGATGGGTAAAGTCTTTTCTTGCCCCAACGCGTTAATGAGCTTTATCACCTGCCACCCCTCCCTCTGATGCCAAAGTTGACCCTACGGGCCATTTCGCGCTCGATTGCATCTAGCATATCTCGGCTCAAATCGCCTGCGTTAGTTCCAGAACTGCTAATCACGATAGAGCCAGACTCAAAGATGATGTCTCCGCCGATGGCACCTGCCCCAGCAAAATCCATGCCGAATGCATCAAAGTTAGGAAGCCGCTCATACAAGATGTTTCTGATGTCTTGGATTGGCGCCACGATGGCTCCAAAGTTAGCCAGTGGCGATAGCAGGTCCACCAGCAGGTCACGAGTAGGCCCCGTGATTTCGGAGATTTGGCGGCCACCTGTGCCACCATCCCTGCCTCCGCTGCCACCCCCCGCATCATCATCCCAAGAAACTTTGTGCTGGGTAAGTCCCTCGAAGGGTTTCCACCCGAAGATGCTAATAGATGCTAAAGCATCAATGATGCCATTCCATAGCTTTAGTAGCCCCTCAATGATGGGACGCAAAACGATGTCAAACAGCGCCACGATAGGCTTCATCACCTTGCCCAAGAGCTCCATGGCTTTTGCAAAGCTCTCGGTTTCCATCAAGATGACAAGGAGAGCGTCTAACCAGTTGCCGGATGCAATCGCCTTACCAAACTCGAAAAGTGTCGCTCCGGCAGTATAGACTGCATCGACTAGCCTGCTCATTGGCTCGTCTAGCTGGTCTAACTTATCGTTCAATCCGGCTGCTAACCTAGCCATAAACCCTTGTGCTTCGTCCTCTGGACTTCCATCCCCGCCCATGAGGGCATCAAGTTCGGCCTGGAAATCATCGAGCTTAAAGAGTGCCTCCTCGGCCTGGCCGATGAGATCCGTCATCCAAGTCATAGCTTGTTCGATAGGCCCCCGAATTTCCTCGGGGACTTTGCCCCAGATGGTGCCAAACAAGTTCTTGATGTTTTCAAGTGAACCCGTTAGTTTGGGCACACCGTCCTTCAAACCATCTTCTGCGCCTTCAACCCATGCACCCATGACATTAGCTCCGCCCTCGTCAATGTCTGCGAGTGGGCCTTCTGGTGGTGGAGATGCTCCGATCATGTATCTGGCCACAATGTCTGTTATCCACTGTACGGCTGTTTCTACATCCCCGGCCTTGTCGTAGATCGCATCAATCCACGCATCCATGATGTTCTCGCTACCGGCCTTAAACTCTCTGGATAGTTCCTCAAAACCCACAAACTCCAAGACGTTAGGTACCCAGTTGGGATTTAGGTCACTGGATTCTGGGGGTGCAAAATGCGAGCCAAGATAGGTGATGAACATAGACTGGAGCTCGGGCCCCACTTCATCAAACGTCTTTTCTCCCAGTTCAGGAAACCTCGTTTTGAACCAACGCCAATAATGCTCGACTGTGGTTTGGGCCGCGGCTCTCCAGTAATCCTCGCTCCCAACGTCCAGCCCCTGCGATAGCTCCTCCCAGCGGGCTTGATCCGTTGGGCTAGCGTACTTGACGGGCTTATCTGCAAAGGTGGTCATACCGTAGGGTACTCTAGCCTTCGCCCCGCCTTCGGCCCGATAGATGGCGTCGAGCAGCGAGCTAATCGTTTGACGTCCCGCACTAGCCCCACCCCGTACACCGCCACCGCTCCCGCCGAGCCCGCCAGGCACCTCTATTTCAGGCTCCTTATCTCCGATGCCGAGCAGGTTCTTGATCCAGTCTAGGCCCTTAACCGTCCACTCCCAAGTCGTCTTTACTGTGTCGTTAATCCACGGCCATGCGGTGTCTTTGATCCACAGGATAAAGCTGTCTACTTTACCACGCGTCCAGTCCCAGGCCGTCTCTGCTCCACCCGAAATCACCGGCCAGGCTGTATCTTTGACCCAGGTCACAAACTTATCCACATATCCGCCGGCCCAACTCCAAATGGTCGTCATTCCATTGGTGATAAAGCCCCACTGGGCATAAAGCCACTCGACAAAGCTATCCCAGTGGCCTTTAGACCAATCCCACGCTGTACTCGCCGTACCACCGATAAAGGGCCACGCTACATCTTTGATCCACGTGACAAACGTGCTCACTACTCCTGTGGTCCAACTCCATGCCGTGGACGCTCCGCCCTCTACTGTCGGCCAAGCCGTATCCTTGATCCAGGCAATAAACTCACCGACTTTGCCGGTCGTCCAGTCCCAGGCCGTGCTAACAGTACCGTCAATCCATGGCCAAGCCGTCTCCTGTACCCAAGAGAGAAACGCCGAGACGGTTTTTGTCGTCCAGTTCCATACCGTGGAGATAGTTTGGTGGCCCCACTCGATAATGGCATCAATTACAGGGCTTATGATAGCCCAAGCGTCTTCAACCGCAGTCCTAATTCCCAGCCAGTCACTCTCCCAGGCTAGGTATAAGGCTCCAATAGCAGCTATGATCAGCAATGGTTTGCTGGTCAAGATGTTAAAGACCGCACCCAAGGCGCCTATAATCTTACCGGTGATCACAAGCGTGGCGCCCAGCGTAACCAGCACGCCTAGCACGCCTGCAATGGCACCGCCCCATACGATGATCTTTCTAACCATTTCGGGGTTTTCTGCAAGCCATGTGCTAATGCCCGATATGACGTCCGTAATTGCGTTAGCGATGTTAATCATGGGAGCGTGCATCTCGCTACCAAATATGCGTCCTAAACCCTTGGCCGTAAAGCTGAGGTCATCCAAGGTGTCGGACAGAAGGTCGCCTTTGGCGACTGCTAGATCATCCATGACGAGTCCAAGGTCATGCGCCCTCTGCCGGAGCTCCTCGACAGACTGCGCCCCGTCTTTGATCAGGGGCATCATGCGCCTCGAAAGCATAACACCAAAGAAGTCACCTGCAACAGCAGCTTGTTGTTGAGCATCGTCCATCTCGTGAAGATATTGGATCATGGCCAGAAAGGTGTCCTCGGTGTCGACAAGACCAGCGTCAACGTCAGCGAGAGAGATGCCAAGTTTCTCGACGGATTTTCGATACTTCTCGTTCCCCTGCCTAGCGAAGCCGATGCGCTGGTTCACCCTGCCCATCATGCGGAGATACTCGTCCTGGGACAATCCACTTTGCTGCATGGCGTACTGAAGTTCCTGGTAGCTTTTAGCGCTCAAACCAACGATAGCAGCGTTGTCTTTAACAGTGGCGGTGTAATCTGCGGTGGTTTTAGCAAGGCCGCCCATCAAGGCAGTGAGTGCTGCCAAAGGGACGCCGGCTTTCTTGCTGAGGTTTTTGCCCAAGGTCTCCACCCGGTCGCCAAACTTGTCAACTTCCTTAATGGCGGTAGCGACAACCTTGGTCACTTTATCAAAGGATGACTCCATCTTCTTGCCCGACTTCTCCGCCTGCTTTTCAACCTTAACAATGTCCTGGTCGGCCTGCTTTCGGTTAATCTCGATCTCGCCCCACAGCGCGAAAATATTCAAGTGGCACACCTCCCTTCGGGTATCAAAAAAGCCCCACTAGGAGGCTTGGAACTGTTTTAATATGTCTTCCGCTTCAGCAAGAGCCTTGGCTTCGATTTCACGTTCCTGTTCTGGCGTTAGCGCCTCGTCTGGCTCTGATAGCTTCATGTTGACCAGCCATTGTTTAAAGGATTTAGGCTTGTGTTTCTTACCACCCCAGACCATCATCTGGGTTAGGTAGGACTGCCAGCCCACGTAAGCGGATAGGCGATACTCGTCCATCACTTCATCCGCCATCGCCTCTGCGATGGTCCTGCCGATTTGCACAAACCGCGCATAGGGCAGGCTCATGATGTACTCATCAGTCCACCCATACCGAGCCTGGATAAGGTCGATTGTGCGCTCTATTGAGCCTCGGCTGTTGCTTCGCCCATCATTTTCTGCAGAGCTGGGTTCGCCTGAGCCAGATTCTGCAATCGAGTAAAAAAAGCTTTTAAGTCCTGATGTTCAGCGAGTACGCCGATGATGTCTACAATAGCATCGATCGGGAAAATGTCCGGATTGCGGATATCGGCACCGTCAACTCCAACGATGTCTGCCAAAAGGTCCATGATCTCATCCTCGGCATGAGGTATGGCGGCGACCAGCGCCAAGGCCACACTAGCGCTATCCAGTGACTGGAGACCTCCCATGGATCCAAGTTGTTTAACACCAACACCCAAGATTCGGATCACTGTAAACATATCGGGAATACCTAGCCTGCGAACCGTGTAGCTCTTGCCCTCAATCTCAACCGTTGGCTTTACACCGACAATGGGCTCCATGCCAGTTGTAACTTCCTTTAACTGGTCTTTCTTTGTTTTCTTTTCAGCCACAAAAATCACCCCTTTAATTTTTCCCCTTTATAAAAAGAGGGCTACGGTACAGGGGCAAACCGTAGCCCAGGAATCCCTGCGTGAAACAGGGAAATTAAGGTTCAGGTGTCGTCTCTTTCTTCGGATAGTAAATCTTGAAGGGCAGGTTCTCCATCAGGTCGCTTGCAGACTCCAGCTTGGCCGGGTCAAAGTGAGCCTGGAAAGTGATGCTTGGGTTTGCCTCATCTTGATCAGCTAGGCTGAGCGAAAGGTTGCCATCGGCCAATGCGTTCTCGATCACAAAGATGATCGGCTTTCCAGAGCCAGTTCGTGCGACCATGGCGATGTTATCAAAGTAGTGCTCATCTTTGATTTGACCGCTTGTGATCACATCGTAACCCTCAAAATCTTCGCCGCCCGCAGCGTCTACCGCCCCGGGGATAGCCATCAGGAGGTTATCTTTGGTTAGAGACAGGAGGTTGATGGTAATCGCAGGCTCCACCCGAACAAAACGCTTTAGACCCTTTACGGGGCCTGGCGCTCCGTCCACTTCCACCTCACGCATCTCTGCGTTGAGGTTAAACTCCGATCCTCCGCGAGTTGCCCCCAAGATGTCCCCTGGTTCAGCTGGGCTAACGAAGTTCTTGTACAAAACACCAGCATCAAAGATAATGCTCTCTGGCAGATTGGCCGTAAGAGCGTGAGTCTTTAGAGCTTCAGTCAATCAAATCACTCCTTTGCTTTTATGTCCGCTCTGCGGTCAATGCGGACTTTCCATTGTGTAGCATAATGTTGGATATCCTTGGTATCCTCGGGGATATCCCCACCGTTGACATAACGAAACCTTGCGATTGCTCCGCAAGGCATGACTAACATCTCACCATCAAGCAGAGCTACAACCCGGCTCCTGATATCAAGCACCCGAGCCATCGACGCATCATAATCCCAGATGTCTAGGTAATAGTCGAGGTCAGTTATTACACCATCGGGAAGGGGCTTCTCTTGCATCCTGTGGACCAAATAAGGCATAGGGCTATCTTTATCTGCCCAAGTGTTGTAAAGCCTCACAGTGCCCTTGCAAATCGTTTTTAGGGCATCGTCCTGGGTGAGCTTATACCATATCTCGGTTCGTAGTTCGGCGATTAGGTCCATCAAAACCACTTCCTTGATAGTATTTCCTTGACTCGGTCAAGCGAGCTGTCAAAGCTCCGCTCGAGCCACGGTCTGGGAGCCATCTTGCTGGTTCCTTTCTCGAGATGGAGTCCCTTCATGAGCTCCGTGCCGACAAATCCCTTCACTGACTTGCCTTCGTTCTCCACAACAGCTGTTACGCTGTTGCGCAACTGACCAGTCTGCACTGCAGGCGGTTCCCCTGGAGCTGATGCGGTATAGGTTACCTGCGTCCCTGGCACCTTGTAGGTTCGCCCTGTGCGGTTGCCGGATAGTGTTTTGATCGTCTCATTCCGCACCTCTTGGGCAGCAGCAAACATCCTTTGTGTGGCCACAGATTCAAGTTTAGGCAAGATGTTGTGAGAGTTTAACTTAATCGTGACTTTTGACTTTTTCCTAACAGGAATCACCGCCTTTCTGGTAGAACTTGGCACCAAGGAGGTGCTTGTGCGTGAGACAAAGACAAAAGACCAAGGCCATCCGCATCAAAGAGGATGACAGGGTTACTCGGATCGTGCCGGCTGATAAAAACGTCAAGGCGGAGATTGCCCCTACGCCCAAGGGTGGCATCAGTCTGTCCCTAGAAATGGCCATTGACGAGGAATTAGACGATTAGGGTTGTTGCGGTAACTTTTTAACCACAATCGTCACAAAGCGGTTGACCGTGTCGGGATTACTCGGAGGCTCAACCGCTTCGTAGTATTCGCCTTTATGCACAAAGCGATGATTAGCCATGTCTAGGTCAAAGCCCAAGGGACCGCGAAACACCAGTTTGCCAGCGATAGAGCTATGCCCAATCTGCTGGAACTGCGTCCGGCCCTCAAGGCTCACCTCGGCAAACCCGCCCCAAAGCTCGGCGATTGGAACCCATTCTTCGATGGGACCGAGCGGGCCATGCTCCTGATGCAACTCCTCAACTTTGATGCGATGCTTAAGGGCGTTATACAAACCGCACCACCTTCTTTCGATAACCCTTCAATTCAGCAAAGGGATCGTCATAGGCTACGGATCCGATGCCTGACACGGATTCGCTCGCCACACCACCAACACGCTGTACGTAGTGGTAATGGGCACGTTTCAAGACCCACATCTTTAGGGCGGGTGGTATCGGCAGAGCTTGACCATCGGCATCAACAAAGGGATTTTGCAGATAAGCGTCTGCTTCAGACTTGGCCGCATCCACGCAGTCCACAATAACTTCATCTTCCAGGTCCGTATCCACCCTAAAATATGCCTTCGCCTCCTCGAGGGTTATCGCAAGCCTATCGGTTACTGCTGTAGTCATCACTTCACCGCCTCAATAGCGGCGATGATGTCAGCCTTCAACATCCGCTCATCTAACCCCTCGATGCCTTTAGTAGATGCAAGGAGGAGAAGTTGCGCCTTGGTCATGTCCTCCAACTTGGGTTCTTTGGTGTTCTTATCTGCAAGCATTCTCCTTCTGCGGTTAAACCCTGTTACACTCATGCAATCCCTCCAAACGAGAGAGGCGAGATTACTCCCGCCTCCCGCTTAATCTTCACTCGGATCAGCCTGGACCTTCAGCAACTCGTGGTTGGCCTTCTTGACCGAGTAGGCCATGATTTTGATGTCATCGTTATCCACAGTGGCCTTGATGACATCATCGGCGGCCCAGGTGCCGTCTAGCACCAGGAGGATCGATGCCACGCCGTTCTCAAACTTCAGTTCGGCTTCGGCAGTCTTTCCTTGGGTAGCCTCGTCATCGTCACCGATGGCAAAGGTGCCACTGGCGGACTCGGTGCTCAAAGCAATCTCCTTGACACCGTGGAACCAGTCGTGGGCTTCACCAGCAGTATTCACCAGGACCACCTGGACTTCCACAGCATACCCGTCCTCATGGTTTGCCTCACTGGCGTAAGGCTTAATGGCCGGGAGGCTAAACTGCATGTCCCCGGCCATGGCGTCCTCTACCCTTGCGAGGTAGTCGTAGTAGTCGTTCGGTGTATAGGTGTGTTGCTTTAGCGTTTCGATATAACGCATTCGCTCACCCCCCTAGCTATTCGCTTCGAGCTTGTGCTTAAAGGCAACGATGCGCACGTTCTTGGCCTCATATACACGCTTCCAGTTGGCGGACGTTGCTAGTTCGGCATTGGTCGGGCTGGAGCCAGCAATGGAGGCATTCTGCCATGCGACACCTCTGGGGTGCAAAATGAAGTGGCGGCGATTGATCATGATGTCGTCACCAGCTAGGCTGTCACGATCAAACTCGGTAGGTACCGGAGCGGCACCTTCACCAAGCCCAAAGGCGCCCTCGCCGAAGATGTAGGTGGTATAAACACCATCTGCGGCAGGCAGACCATCGTCCACAATCACGCGCTTGCCGAGGTAAGTAGGCACCCGAGGATTAGCATCGGATTCCCTGATATACTCGATCAGGTCGTTCTTTGCCAGGAACGTCTCGGTCGCGCTGTGCATTGCAAACGCAACGAGCCTATCCTTGGCATCGCCAAGCTTCTGGAGAGCATCCAGAGTGGTCGTAGCGTCAATGCCCTTCTTGGTCGCCGCGCTGATGTCATGGAGGTTGGTAGCCATAGTGGCTGCGCCAAAGACACCGCTTAGGGAGCTCAAGAGGACCGCCTGCCACCTGCGGGCCCAGTAGGCAGCGACAAGGTCGCCGATCGCTCTCATGGGATCATCCCCGGAAAGAGCCTTTGCAAGGTCGTTTACAGACCAAGCATTACCGCGCATGAGCAGGACTGCCTTGTCCTGACCAGCGGTGATCTTGTTGACCTCGAGTGCATCGCTGTCGGACAGGACCTGGTCATCTCCGGTCAAGTCCTCCCAGTAAGGCATATTGATGATAGTGCCGCCGGAGCTTGCCAGCGAATCAAGCTCAGGAGTGCTCCGTACAATGCCGGACTGCCAGAGAGCGGATAGTTCGGCAGTGCGCTCGATAACGTAGGGATTAAATACTTCTGGGACAACGATGTCCACAATCTTGGTTTTAGCCAATTAAATCATCTCCTATCTTTTGCTTGGCCTCATCGGGCCATCTGTCGTAAAGTAGCAGCGAGCTCCGGGTTCTCCCTCAAAAGCCTCGCTTGTTCGGTGAGGTTAAAGTGCTCCTTGCTCCAGGGGTTCTTGGTAGTGCCATCGCCGGGTTCGTGCGGCTTGCGACCTTTTTCGGCAAAACGTTCTTGGACGGCCTGCTCGAGTTCGGTCTGCCAGAGTGCTTTTAGCGTGGCAACCCTGGCTTTGGTTGTTTCCTCATCCTGGCCGATGACAAAGTCTTTGAAGGCAAGCGGCATCTTAGCCTCGGTCAAGAGGTCAACGGCTTTGAGGTTGAGTTCCCTCTCCAGAAGGGCCTGTTCCTTCTCTTGCAGTTCCTTCTGGAGCTTCTGGCGCTCAAACTCGGCCTTTTCTTCCTCGGTCATTTTTTCCTTGGCAAGACGTTCGGCCTCAGCCTTGGCATCCTTGAGCTTTTGACTGTACTCGGTTCGCACCTTGTCAGTCTCACTTTGGATCATCCGCTGGACCTCTTCCATGGTCAGGGGTTTATCTTCTGGCGTAGGTTCGCCCCCTTTATCTTCCGGGTTCTCCGGCTCGGGTTCGCCCCCAGGCTCAGCAAACAGTTGCAGGTTCATGCGTTTAAAAAGCTCTTTCATGGTATCTCTCCTTTGAGTTCAAACAAAAAAGCCCCTCGCTGTGGAGTTGCTTTCTGCTTGCCCTCATGTAGTTTTAGTGCCTGCATTAAGCTGGTTCATATGTTTGATAAAATATGTGCGGTTTGCACGGGTAAAACTCTCCCGCAACGCCCTTGATAATAAAGTCATTTTCTGTAGCGATGTGAACGCCCTCTAGGGTCTCAATCTCCCCGGTCATTACACCATCTATACATCTTGGTATCGTAACATTGGTCAGTTTTCCACCCGTGAACAATTCAAGCTTTTTCACGTTTTGCCTAGTGAACTGCACTGCTTCGATAACCACAGGGCCCTTTCTATACTTCTCCGGCACTGTTAAACCCCCTTTCAGCGCAACCTATCGTTCATCCAATCATCAAAGCCCATCTCGCCCAGCTCATCGTGAGTGGGCTTATTTATAGCAACAACGTTATACTCAACACTGCATCGGCAGTTGATCACGTTCCTAGCCTCGGAAAAGTCGCCCGGGAACATGCCCTCGTCACCGTCAATCACAAATGGTTCATCCACAGGGATAGTAACACCATCCAACATCTCGTGGCTCTCCCTGGTGCGATCATCCAGCGCGCTAGACCAAGTTTTGGTCATCACCAGACCCTGCTCCTCTGCGTGCTCGATGGAATGAAACTGCGCCTCGTTGTAAATCCTAATGGATTCAGTGCGAACGATACGAATAGCCTTACCAGCGTCACCCTCTAGTTGCTCCTTAATCCTTCGGGAAATTTGCGGGTAGGTATCCCCATTGACAAAACCTCTAGTCAACTCCTCTTTTAAGCCGTAAATTAGGTTCGTCCTGTGCCTTTCAAGGCGTTCATTGAGTGTTAACCCTGTAAACGGATTTTGAACGCTCAGACGCACCGTTTTGACGTCAACAGCACTGTAACCTAGCCTCGCCCTTGTTTCGCTCTCTAGCGCCCAGGCTGTGCGGTAATAAGAGGTGTTGTAAACCTCGGTCAAGGTTTCACGCAACAGTTTACCATCATCGTCATAGAGCTTCATGACGTCTTTGAGGATGTCCCTTTCTAACTTGCTCAACCGACCGTACTTCTGGATTTCCGCATAGTCCAGCTTACCCTCTTGGAAGTACTTGTCGAACACATCTGCCAGCTTTGACCTCATTCCCCTCAGCTGCCTAGCGTAGTTTTTCATGATCTCCCGCTCCGTCTTTAGCGCCAGGGAGTTGACGATGCGCTCGGTGCCTTTAAGCTTCTTGTTCAGGCTCATCGTCCTCGTCCTCTAGGTAGGCATCCAAGTTGACACTAAAGGCTTCCTCCGCCTCTTTGCGCATCAGCTCCAGCTCGTACTCTGGGTCGTCGATAAACGAGAGTAGACTGAGCCTGGTTTGCTCACTCACGTGGCCACGAAGTAAAGCTGTCGCCTGCGCCTCGCTCTGTATATCCAGCGGGAAATTGCGCTTAAACTGGAACCAGACGTCCGTATAGTCTATGCCAATCCCCTTCTTGGCCCAGGCTGAGCAGAGTACCTTGTACATTTGGCGGAGAGCTGCGGTCATCTTGCGCTCCGAGACGATGCACTTGCTCTCTAAACCCAGCATTTTGAACTTCAGAGCCACGCCGCTAGCCTGGCCGGCAAAGTTATCATCGCTAAAGTTGACCGACTTGGCAAAGCGCATGATGTTCTCTTCCAGCCGGTTAAGATGGTTCTCGATCATGACATCGTTCATGTTCTTGGTCAAGAACTCAGCCCGCTCATTTCCATCATAGTTTGGGAGACCAAAAGCACCGGTTTGCTTGGCCCGCTCGATAGTCTCCTGGTCAATCTCGACACCGTAAAAGACCATGTAAGCAAGCCGGAACTGCTCGATTTCGGAGTTAACATCACTCATGGTACGGTCATAGCCGTCAATAAGACTTAAAACCTTTTCAGCATCGCCCAGGCGTTCCTCGTTGTTCGGAAACTCAACCAGGGGTACGAAGTCGAACATGTGATCCTTGGGATCCTCGGTATCGTCAGCAATGTACTCATCACCCCGGAGGACATAAAAATAGACCATCTTCTGGTCGTACCATTCAACCCGAGTGGTCTGTTCGCTATTGATTGTGACGGGGTAGTATCGCAAGGCATACTGGTTCTCGCCGGTGGAACGGTCACCAATGAAAATGACTTCCCAGGGCGGGATATTGCAGATACGCTCCAT
>Ga0265293_10005514_pt1 | contig 21049 bp, 18 predicted proteins | sample Munlanlewell138R_FD_192505 | JGI IMG/M metagenome (GOLD analysis project Ga0265293, IMG submission 192505) | Leachate microbial communities from a municipal landfill in Southern Ontario, Canada - Leachate well 138R | ecosystem: Engineered > Solid waste > Landfill > Unclassified | place: Canada... | reverse complement strand
GCTTGCCATTTTCATGGAGGGGAAGACCGGATACTCGCCAAAGCGCGCTTTGTAGGCATCAACAAATCGTTTGGTTTCCGGTTTGGCCAGCGCATCGGGTGACATCCACCAGCCATCGCCCAGCACGCCAACGATGACGCCTTCGGGCAGGCTCTTCTGCTGCAAAACGGTTTCACCCAAGGCCAGGATGACCTGGCTCCGGGAAAACAGTCCGCGTGGCGACGCCTGCCTGACGAAGTTGGTCAGGTCCGCCCCCCAAAGCGCCGAGAATACGACATCGGGACGCGCTGACTGCAAACGAGAGATTTCCGTTTGGAAGTTTGCGGTACCCAGTTTGGGAAACAAGTCAGCCACGATTTCGATGTCCGGCCGAATGGCTTTCAGCGCCGCCGAGAAAATTTGCGCCGCATCGTGTCCCATGGCGTAATCCGGGTTCACCATGGCCACCCGCTTGACATCGGGCTTCTGCTGCAACAGATACAAGGCATACGCGGCAAACTCGCTTACCGTATTACCGCTGGGACGGAAGTAGTAGTTGCTTTTGCCGTCAGCCAGCAATTGATGCGCATCGCAGTTCCAGGCAACAGTCGGCACCTTCAATTGCTCGACGGCTGGTTTAAGCGCCAGGCAATTGGAGCTCGACAGCGCGGCAATCATGACCTGACTCTCCGCATTGGAAGCCAAGCGGCGGTATTCGGCGATCACGCCCTCCGTGCCCTGCCCTTCGTCAACAAAGGTTGCCTTGATCGGCACTCCTGCAATACCGCCGTCCTTATTGATTTGATCAATCATCAAATCCGCTGCGTTCTTGCCCGGCATACCGTATGCCGCAGCCGGACCCGACGTGAACGTAAACACGCCGACACCAACCGACGCGGGTTTTTCTTGTGCCTGCAACGGGCTCATCACAGCACCCAGCGATACAAGCAGCGCGGTCATCCAAGTCATCTTCATCAGTCTCTCTCCTCGACAAACCTTACATTTGGTGAGTTTTCATGGGCCATGAAACGTGGCGGCTTTCATTGCACAGAACAGCCAGCAAGCATTTAGCGAATGCATTAATCTTTTATTATTAGCTTTGCTTGAAAGGCAATTAAACACCTGGCGATCACTTTTTGCAATGTCGAAATCCCTGCATAAACGCTGAGGAAAACCCTAGTTCGTCATGCATTCGACACCTGTCTAGCATGCGTACATGCAAGCGCGCTTTCTATGAGACACTAGACAGGTAGAATGCAAACTTACGTTTTATCCAAAGGTATTAAACCAATGGCGCCCCCAAACACCAACCGGACGTTAACCATTACGCAACCGGCATTTTTAGTCAACGGCTCGGATGCTGAGTTTCGTTCTCTAATCAACAAGCTGTTGTACTTTTCGGCCCGACTGCTAGCTGTCAGAGATGGCTTCGGCACTCTTATCGGGCTATCCGGCGTCCAGTTTTCTATTCTGCTGTCGATCAAGCAACTGTCGGCCGAGGGGGAAGTCACCGTCAATCAATTGGCCGACCACCTGCACTTCAGTGGTTCATTCGTGACGGTAGAAACCGGCAAACTACAAAAACGCGGCTTGATCGCAAAACGACCGCATCTGCTTGATCGGCGCAAAATGGTACTGAGCATTACCGAAGAAGGCTTCAAGCTGCTGGACAGACTGGCTGAAACCCAATACGCCGTCAACGATATTTTGTTCGACAAACTCAGCGCACGCGATTTTGCGCAGCTGCATCATCTATTCAGCCAGATGGTCACGAACTCCGATGCCGCCATGCTCGAGCTGTCCCATCTGATCTCCAAACTGAATATCCAACAAGAAGCCGTGAAAAACGCGGAGAAGGCCTGAACCGTCACCGCGTCGCGTGAGGACCCTTCCCCGGGTGAAGAACGCCGGCCGTATCGGCCGGCGCCTCTCCGCCACCCTACGGGGGCACCTGCGGTGCCGTATTTAAAATTTGCCTCGCTTGACCTCGCCGTAAACGGCGAGGCTTGCGCATAGGCGCGTGGTCAAGCCTCGGCTTCGCGGCGCAGCAGTTCGCGTTTGCGCTCCACGCCCCAGCGGTAGCCAGCCATATCGCCGTCGCGCCGTACCACCCGGTGGCACGGAATGGCCACGGCAATGGCGTTCGCACCGCAAGCGCTGGCCACGGCCCGCACCGCCTTGGGCGCGCCGATGCGTTCGGCAATATCGGCATAGCTGACCGTGACGCCCGGCGGCACCTCGCGCAAGGCCTGCCAGACACGCTGCTGGAACGCGGTGCCGCGCACGTCCAGCGGCAAATACAGGCCCAGGGACGGCGCCTCAATGAACCCCACGACCTGGGCAAGCAACTGTTCAAAATCACCATCCCCGCCGATCAGTTGCGCCTTGGGGAACTGGTCTTGCAAATCACGCACCAGCGCATCCGGATCGTCGCCCAACAAGATGGCGCAGATGCCGCGCTGGCTCTGCGCAACGAGCAGCGCGCCGAGCGAACATTGCGCCACCGCGAAGCGGATGACAGCGCCCACGCCGCCAGCGCGATAGTCGCGGGCGCGCATGCCCAGCAACTGTTCGGCAGTCTCGTAGAAACGGCTATTGGAATTGAACCCAGCTTCATAAATTGCGTCTGTGACCGATGCCGTTGGCACGCTGAGCTCTTCGCGCAGCCTGCGGGCGCGGCAGGCGGATGCATAGGCTTTCGGTGTCAGCCCGGTCTCCGCCTTGAAAATCCGGTGGAAATGGTGCGGGCTCATGCCCGCCTGTTGCGCCAACTCATCAAGCCTGGGCAGCACTTCCGCGCCTTCGATCAAGCGGCAGGCCCGCGCCACGAGAGCCGCCCGCTCAATGGCCGCCCGGGTCTGATCACCCCGGGCGCGGCGGCTCGGACGATAGCCTGCGGCTTCGGCGGCTTCGGCATTGCCGAAAAACTCGACATTCTCCCGTTTGGGCAAACGCGCGGATGAACTGGGACGGCAGTACACGCCCGTTGTGCGCACCGCATAGACGAAGTGGCCGTCCGCAGCCGGATCGCGTGACTGAACAGCCTGCCACCGGGCTTCGTCCGTCAAGTAGGCGGTGGCGTTCAAAACGCTCGTGTTCATGGTCAACGTCCTGAAATCTGAAGTGACATGGACAGCTTACGGCAGCATTCAACCGCAAGAACTCCGTATCTTGCGGTTGAATTTTCAGCGGCAACCCGCGGCGGCAGCCTTACAACAGCGACGACGCATTCTCCAACACGTAATCGCACGCCTTCTCTTTTACATCGTCCTTGATCTTGTTCAGATCAAAGGAGGAGCCATCACTGCCCGATAGCATCCCGGCCAGCCCTTTTTGGTAGCCCGCATCTTGCTGCTGCGCAGCCGGACTCTCCATCCCCAGCTTGCCCAACAACTGGCTCTTCACCTTGTCGGCGTTGGTTGCGCTCAGGTACTTGTTCTTGACGCAGTACTGCAAAACACCCGCTACGTTACTGGTGGCACCAGCGCCGATGCTCGGCAATCCCAAGGATCCCAGACCAAGGCTGCCCAAGCCCCCGGCACCCGCCGAACCGCCCCCGCCCAAGCGTTCCGCCGCTTGATTCTTGAAGCCACTCAACATGTCCGCGGATACCGCCGGTGCGGACAGCACCATGCCCGTCACCGCTGCCGCCATCAGTTTTGCCCGTAAAAGTTGATGCATTACTTTCTCCTGGATCGGGGGCATCAAGCCATGCCCCTGCGGGAATCGTACCGCAAAGCCGGGGGGATGCCGGGGTTGAAGCAAAAACCTACAAAGCGACGCATCAACGCACGCTACCTTCTGTGTTGAGATGGGTACCACGATGTGGTCGTAGTAGGCGTGGGTTCCTCACCGCTGTTGCGGATCTAGGCCAGCACGTTGCGCGACGTGCCGCAATTCGGGTTGTGACAAACCGTGATGCTGCTCATGGTTTTTTTGTGGCGTGGCCGCGCTCGTACCAGCCGCGCGATCGGTTGACGATACGCACCACCAGCAGCATGACCGGCACTTCGATCAGCACGCCGACCACGGTGGCCAGCGCCGCGCCGGAATGAAAGCCGAACAGGCTGATGGCCGCGGCCACGGACAGCTCGAAGAAGTTGCTCGCCCCGATCAGCGCCGACGGACATGCGATGGCATGCTTTTCTCCGGCCTGCCGGTTGAGCCAGTAGGCCAAACCGGAATTGAAGAACACTTGGATCAGAATCGGCACCGCCAACATGGCGATGACCAGCGGCTGTTGCAAGATGGCCTGCCCCTGGAAGGCGAACAGAAGCACCAGCGTCAGCAATAATGCGGCCATCGACAGCGGGCCGATGCGCTCCAACGCGCGGTCGAATGTGGCTTGACCCCGGCGCAGCAGCGCCCGACGCCAGAGCTGTGCGACGATGACTGGGATGACGATGTAGAGCGCTACCGAAGTCAGCAGCGTCGCCCATGGCACCGTGATCGCCGACAGGCCCAGCAGCAGGCCGACAATGGGCGCGAAGGCGAACACCATGATGGTGTCGTTCAAGGCCACCTGCGAAAGCGTGAACACCGGATCGCCGCCGGTCAGCCGACTCCAGACGAACACCATTGCCGTGCAGGGTGCGGCGGCCAGCAGGATCAGGCCGGCCACATAGCTGTCCAGTTGTTCGGCGGGCAGCCATTGCGCGAAGACATGGCGAATGAAGATCCATGCCAGCAGCGCCATCGAGAACGGCTTGACTGCCCAGTTGACGAACAGGGTCACGCCAATGCCGCGCCAGTGTTGCCTGACCTGGCCAAGCGCGCCGAAGTCCACCTTGAGCAGCATCGGCACGATCATCACCCAGATCAGCACGCCGACCGGCAGATTGACCTGGGCGATTTCCATGCGGCCGATGGTTTGAAACACGCCGGGGGCGAGCTGGCCAAGCGCGATGCCGACGATGATGCACAGCAACACCCATACCGTCAGGTAACGCTCGAATACGCTCATGACGGGTGCGCGACCGGCTGCGGCGCTGGCGGTCATGGCTGCCTCACTTGCGGCCGATGTCGTGCAGCTCACGCTGCAAAGACATGGCATCCAGGCGCTGGAGAGGCAGCGACAGAAACAGTTCAATGCGGCGATTCAGAACGATGGCTGTATCGTGAAACGCCTTACGCTGTTGCTCCTCGGTGCCTTCGACGGCAGCCGGGTCAGGCACGCCCCAATGCGCCGACACCGGCTTGCCCGGCCACAACGGGCAAGCCTCGCCAGCGGCGGCATCGCAAACAGTGAAAATAAAATCGAATACCGGCGCGCCGGGCGTCACGAATTCGTCCCAGCTTTTGCTGCGATATGCGGTCGCGGGCAGGCGCAAGCGTTCCAACGTGGCAAGCGCCAGCGGATGGACTTCGCCTTTCGGGTGGCTGCCGGCCGAGAAGGCGCGGAAGCGCCCCTTGCCCAAGTCATTGAGCAAGGCTTCAGCGAGGATGGAACGGGCCGAGTTGCCCGTACAAATGAACAGCGCGTTGTAAGTGGTGTCGGTCATCACGTCAGCAGTCGCAGCCAGGAGAGTTGGAAACCTCGCAGACACCGCCCTGGCAGCAGTGCTCGGTCAGGTAGCCGATCAGGCCGTTCATGTGGCCATACTCGGCGCGATAGATCAGGTTACGGCCCTGCTGCTCGATGCTGACGAGGCCAGCGTGGGCCAGTTCCTTCAAGTGGAAGGACAAGGTATTGCGAGCCACGTCGAGCTGGTCCGCGAGGACGCTGGGTGTGAGTCCTTCCAGGCCAGAGACGACCAGAGCGCGGAATACTCGCAGTCGTTGCGTATGGGCCAAAGCGTTCAGAGCGGAAACGGCTTGATTTTCGTTCATGATTCGATAATACATCATTTATTGAATCATCTGTCGAATGGTAGAGAGAAACCACATTGCGTCCGGCTTTTCGCGCCGGAAATTTCGCATGCGAGTCTTGGCTCAGTGCGGTTGGAATGGTGTGATTAACCGAGTGTGATGAATGGGCTGATCCCCGTTAATGGGGTAGCGCCTGGGGAAGAGCCAAACAAAAAGGCCAACCCCGAAGAGTTGGCCTAAGTGCTTGTATTCTTGGTGGCGCATCCCTGATTCGAACAGGGGACCTGCGGATTATGATTCCGTCGCTCTAACCGGCTGAGCTAATGCGCCAAAAGCTGAAGAACGCAATTATACATACTCTTTCTTTCAATGCAAACCCAAGGGGAAAAATGCCCCAACGCTAGCCGCTAAAGCCGCGTCGCTGCCCCCCGGGGGGCGCTTTTTGTCTTGGGAGCGGCCCGGCGACAAAATGCCCCCTCGGTCAAACCGCGTCAGATCCGCGCACCCGCGTAGTCGTCAAACCGCTCAACCAATCGGTCCAGCAGCGCTGCCGACGCAATGGGCAGTTCTCTGCCCGCGCGCACCAGCAGCGAAAGTGGCATGGAACGTGCTGCCGTATCCGACAAGGGAATATGCAACAGTTCTCCGCGCCGTAGTTCGTCCAGCACTGACATCCGCGTCATGATTGCCACCCCGCTGCCATCCAAAACGAGCTGACGCATGGCCACAATGGAGTTGGTCTCCAGCAGCGGCGTGACCCGGCCAGCCGATCCCCGATGCAAGCCGTCCAGCATGCGGCGCAGTTCCATTTCCGCCGTAGGCAGGATCAGGGGGTAGCGGGCGCATTGATGAAAGGCGACGCTGCGCTTAGCCGCCAACGCGTGGCCGGGCGGTACCACCGCGCCGATCGGCACGGCGGCGGTCCGCACGGCGTGGAGCAGCGCGGTCGGCGGTGGAGTCCAGCATAGGCCGATGTCCAGTTCGCCCGCTTCAATCAACTGCGCAATCCGTTCCGAGTTATCAATGTGGACCGTGAACGACAGCCCCGGATGAGACCGGTGCATGTCCGCCAAGACGGCCGGGATGAAGCGTTCGCTCAGGTATTGCAGGACGCCGACGCGCACCCTGCCCCAGCGCAGCCCCTTCAACGCATCCACCTGCTCCAGCGCGTCATCGAACTCCCGCTGCAAGCGCCGGACGCGGGCCAGCATCAGTTCGCCCGCGGCGGTCAGGCGCACGCCGCGTGGCAAACGCTCGAACAAGGCCAGGCCCAGCATCTCCTCAAAGGCTTTCAACTGCCGGGTCACCGCGGAAGGCGCGATGTGCAGATGCGCCGCCGCCCGGCGCACCGAACCGTGCACGGCCACTTCTTCAAAGTAGCGTAAAAAGGGAGAGAGGGCATGCATGACGAGGACCTCGACGCAAACAACGATACGGAGAAGTATGACCCGGACATCCGTTGCCTTCAAGAGAACACAGACTGCTAAAAACGGTTCTTGTTGATGCACTGTCACGTTGCTACAGTTTTTATATCCGCAGCCTGACACAAGGAGACGATCATGACGCTCTCAACCGAATACCGCCGCCGCTGGCAAGCTTGGCATGACGACCGGATCCAGGATCTGAACCGTCCTTATGGTTTTTTGTCGGTATTGAGCCAAGACTGGCTGACCGAAGAGGAAGCCTTCACGTCTGAGTTCGTACCCGGCCAATGGCTGCTGCGGGCGGGAGAGATTTATTACCGCCCGGATCCCGAACGAAGCGCGAACAGGGAGTTCCTGACGGTTGACGGCCAGCCCGCCAGCGGCCCGACCCATATCCCGCACGGCTACAACAAGAACTCCGGAACAGGCTCAGCCGTGCCGATGTTCTTTCATGATCGGGAAGTGGAAACGATTACCCGCGTGAATATCCGGGACGAGACGATTTACGGCGTCCGCGTCCGGGACCCGGCGGAAGCCGCCCGCAAGCGCTTCGATGACATTGAAACCTTCCCGCTCAGCGAGGAATGGATCGTCCCCGCCACCTTCCAGGCCACGGAAACCGCCTTGCACAACGTACCCACCGTGGACGACAGCGTGTATGAAACCAGCTACACGATAGGCGTCATCCAGCTCACGCTCCAGGGCCAGGATTTCAGCCTGGAAGTCAGCGGCCACCGCGCAGGCGGCGAGGACACCGGCTATTTCAGCAATTATTGCTACGTTCACTTCGGAGACAAGACCAACGGCAAGGAGAGCTACGGCGGCGGCCGCATCATCAAGTTCCAGGATATTGAGGAGCTGGAGGCGCTGACCGCGCTCGACTTCAACCGCGCCGTCTCGTTTCCGTGCGCCTTGTCCACCTTCGTGGCCTGCCCCTCGACCCCCGCGGGCAATCGCTTTCCATTCAGGGTGGAAGCCGGCGAATTCACACCGCCAACACCGCATGAGCGGGTCTCGACTTACAAGGGGTGACCAGGACGCCGCGCTGATACGGTATCCTCTACGGGCAAGCCACATTGTCCCTTCGCCCATTGCCTTCCCAGGCAATGCCACGGCATCCCTACCGAGTCTCCATGAAACGCACCGCACCGACTTGGCTCATGCCTGTAGTAGCCACCTTCACCTTACAGACCATTGCCGCGTTTCTGTCCCGACTGATCCCCATCGTCGCTCCCGCCCTATCCGAAGAATTCGGCTGGAGCGGCAGTTCCATCGGCTACCTGACCGCCAGCAATGCCTTGGGCGGGCTGATCGTCCTGGTGGCGGGCTCCTCGCTGCTTCGGCAACTGGGCGGCACGCGCATGCTGCAACTTGCCTTGATATTCGGGGCCATCAGCACAGGGCTTTTTCTGCTCCCCAGCGTCGGCCTCGCGCTGATGGCCTGTTTTGTCATGGGCATGAGCAACGGCGCCGCAAACCCGGCGGGCAGTGAGGTACTGCAACGGTTTTCTCCGCCGGCAATGCGCAACCTCATTTTCTCGATCAAGCAGGCCGGTGTTCCGTTGGGCGGCATGGTAGCGGGGCTGTGCGTACCGCTGATCATCGTGCTGGTCGGCTGGCGGATGGCGCTGTTCATCTGCGCGCTGATGGTGCTGTTACCCACGGCGATGACCTGGCGCTTGAGCCCCCGTCTGGATGCCACGGACGAAGTGGAAAAGCGCCGCCTTTTGCTGATGCCGACGCTGCAATCGCTGCGCAATCTCATCATCCCGCTGAAGTCATTGACACACAATCGCGGCCTGATGAAGATGTCGGTCGTGGGCAGCCTGTTTGCCGTGGCCCAAAGCTGCTGGTTCACGTTCACCGTCATTTATTTGATCGACAAACTCGGCTATTCCCTGGGCCTGGCGGGCGCGGTCTTCGCCGTGATGCAAGCCGGTGGCGTGGTGGGTCGCATTGTCCTTGGCTGGCTGTCCGACTACTTGGGTTCGGCCACGGCCACCCTCTCCCTTGCCGCCATTTTCTCGGCGGCCACCACGGCGCTGCTGGGCTTGACCACGCCGCAGTGGCCACTGTGGTCCGTCATGCTGCTGGGTTTTGTGGCGGGCTGCACGGCGGCCAGTTGGAACGGTGTGCAGATTGCCGAAGTGGCGCGGCGCTCGCCGCCGCAATGGATTCCGGAAACCTCCGCCGGGTCCGGGATCTGGATCAGCCTGGTCAATATCGTGGCGCCCGCCGCCTTCGCCATGACGGTGGCGGCCAGTGGCCGCTACGACATCGCCTTTTTCTGCGCAGGCGCCTGTTCACTGCTGGTGCTGGTGTTCCTGCCCCGCAAGCGGGATTGATGAAAAAAAGCCCCCACGCTAGACGCTTCGCGCCGTCGCTGCCCCCCGAGGGGGCGCGTTTTTCCTTGGGACGGCCCGGCGGAAAAACAGGCCCCCACGCTAGACGCCATCGCGTCCGTGTTCACCCCCCCGAGGGGACGCGTTTTTCCTTGGGGACGGCCCGGCGGAAAAAAAAGGCCCGACTCAACGTCGGGCCTCAAAGTAGCGCTCAGACGAACTCCTATGCTCGCGGGGGGAGTTCATCGAACGTCTGGCAGCAACGCGTCAAAACAACTGGGATCTGCGGACTCACCAATTATTTCTGCGAGACAACGCCGCTGCCGGAAATTGAAGTCTAGGGGAGACTGACTGACAAAGTCCTGAACCCGTCCCGCAACCGGCCGGGTTGCGGCGGGAAACCGCGCCGCACATGCTATGCTTTGCGTCTTCCCCGCGCTTTTCGCGCCTTTGTTTTTCTTTTTTTCGCCCCCGGACTATAACCCCGTTTCGGCGCCCTCTCATGAACACTTCACGCAAACTCTACATTCGCACTTTCGGCTGTCAAATGAACGAGTACGATTCCGACAAAATGGTCGACGTACTGAATGCCGATACGCCCCTGGAACTGACCAACAACCCGGAAGAAGCCGACGTCATCCTGTTCAACACCTGTTCGGTGCGCGAGAAAGCGCAGGAAAAGGTATTTTCGGATCTGGGCCGGGTCAAGGCCCTGAAAAAGCAGAATCCCGACCTGGTGATCGGCGTCGGCGGCTGCGTCGCATCGCAGGAAGGGGAGCACATCGTGTCGCGCGCCCCGTATGTCGATGTGGTGTTCGGCCCGCAAACCCTGCATCGCCTGCCGGAGCTGATCGAGAAAAAACGCCGGACCGGCGTGTCCCAGGTGGACATCAGCTTCCCGGAAATCGAGAAGTTCGACCATCTGCCGCCCGCCCGGATCGACGGGCCCGCGGCGTTTGTGTCAATCATGGAAGGCTGTAGCAAATACTGTAGCTTCTGTGTGGTGCCGTACACACGCGGCGCGGAAGTGTCGCGCCCCTTTGAGGATGTGCTGACCGAGATTGCCGACCTGGCGGACCAGGGCGTCAAGGAAGTGACGCTGCTGGGCCAGAACGTCAACGCCTACCGCGGCAAAATGGGGGATAGCGACGAAATCGCCGACTTCGCGCTGCTGCTTGAGTACGTGCATGAGATTCCCGGCATCGAGCGGATCCGCTACACCACCTCACATCCGAAAGAGATGACGCAGCGGCTGATCGACGCCTACGCCAAACTGCCGAAGCTGGTGTCCTTCCTGCACCTGCCGGTGCAGGCGGGCAGCGACCGGGTGCTGATGGCAATGAAGCGCGGCTATACCGCGCTCGAGTTCAAGTCCATCATCCGCAAATTGCGGGTGGCGCGGCCGGACATCTGCCTGTCCTCCGATTTCATTGTCGGCTTCCCCGGAGAGACCGAGGAAGACTTTGAAAAAACCCTGCAACTGATCGAAGACATCGGCTTTGACGCCTCGTTCTCCTTCGTCTATTCCCGCCGTCCCGGCACGCCCGCCGCGGACCTGACCGATGACACGCCGCAAGAGGTCAAGCTCAAGCGTTTGCAACGGCTGCAGGCGCAAATTGACAAACAAGCCTTCGCGATCAGCCAAGCCATGGTCGGCTCGATCCAGCGCGTCGTCGTGGAAGGCGTTTCGCGCAAGGATCCGAATGAACTGATGGGCCGCACCGAGAACAACCGGATCGTGAACTTCCCCGCCCCCGCCCGCCTGATCGGGCAGTTGGCCGATATTCGTATCACGGCCGCCAATCCTCATACATTGAGAGGTGAGGTCATGACCGTCGAAACCGAAACTGCTTGAGAGATGCCCATGGAGCCCCGCAGCTATACCCCGAAAGCCAATCCGGTCAATTTGTCGCTGGATGAAGACAACGTCCGCCTGTCCAATCTGTGCGGACCGCTTGATGAAAACCTGCGTCAACTGGCCACGGCTTACGGCGTATCGCTGCAACGCCGCGGGCACCGCTTCACACTGGAAGGCGACCGCGCGGACGCCGCGGCGGCGGCGCTGCTGCACCTGTTCGAGCACCAGACGGACGAACCGCTCTCGGTGGACCGCCTGCAGCTGGAACTGGTCGAACTCGGCGCGCACAGCCCCTTTGCCGAACCGCGCGACCTGCCTGCCGTGATTCCGGGCACACACGAAGGTTCCGAAATCGTGCTGCGCATTCCGCGCCGCCAGGATTTGCGCGGCCGCACCCCGCGCCAGCGCGATTACCTGAAGAACATCCTGACGCACGACATCAGCTTCGGCATGGGCCCGGCCGGTACCGGCAAGACCTATCTGGCCGTGGCTTGCGCGGTGGATGCGCTGGAGCGCGAATCGGTGCGACGCATCGTGCTGACCCGCCCGGCCGTGGAGGCGGGCGAGCGCCTGGGTTTTCTGCCCGGCGACCTGACGCAAAAGGTCGATCCCTACCTGCGCCCGCTCTATGACGCGCTGTACGATCTGCTCGGCTATGAGCGCGTCACCCGCCTGTTCGAAAAGCAGACGATCGAGATCGCGCCGCTGGCCTATATGCGCGGGCGCACGCTGAACCACGCCTTCGTGATCCTGGATGAGGCGCAGAACACCTCGCCGGAGCAGATGAAGATGTTCCTGACCCGCATCGGCTTTGGCAGCAAGGCCGTGATCACCGGCGACCCGTCCCAGGTGGACCTGCCGCGCGGCAACCGTTCCGGCCTGCTGGACGCCGCCCATATCCTGGCCGAAGTCAACGGCATTTCCTTTACCCAGTTCACCGCCCATGACGTGGTCCGCCATCCGTTGGTGGCGCGCATTGTCGAAGCCTATGAAAAACATGGCCTCCCCCCTCAACGCTGAGCCGGTTCCGACCCTGAGCCTGAGCGTCCAGTACGGCACGGATGCGCCCGTCTTGACGCGCTGGCGCATCCGCCGCTGGGCACAGGCGGCGCTGCGCGCGCCGGAGCTGGCTGACGTGGCCGGTGTCTCGTTGACGGTGCGTCTGGTTGGGGCAGAGGAAGCTCAGGCGCTGAACCGCGATTTTCGCGACAAGGACTACGCCACCAACGTGCTGACCTGGGAATACGGCGCCGATCCCGACGGCATCTATCATGGCGACGTCGTGCTGTGCGTGCCGGTGCTGGAACGCGAAGCGCGGGAACAGCAAAAACCGCTGCCGCACCATGCCGCCCACCTGCTGGTCCACGGTTTGCTGCATGCGCTCGGCTATGACCACCTCCTCCATGAAGAGGCCGAGGAAATGGAAGCGCTCGAGACCCGGATTTTAAATACGATGTCCATACCTGATCCATATCGGGTATCCTCATAGTTTTCAACTGTCCAGTCAGGACGATGTCCGAACCTTCACCCAGTCCGGCGTATGCCACGTCGCGTACGCCCAGAAACTCAACTAAAACTTTTTTCGAGCGCTTGACGGCACTGATCCAGCGCGAACCTGAAGACCGCGATGATCTCCGCGCCGTGTTGGAAGCGGCCTACAGCCGCGACCTGCTCGATGCCGAAGCGCTCGCCATGATCGAGGGCGTCTTGGCCGTGTCCGAGCAAACCGCCAGCGACATCATGATTCCGCGCTCGCAAATGGATATGCTGGAAATCAACCAGCCCATTGATGAGCTGCTGCCGTTGATCATCCAGACCGCCCACTCGCGTTTTCCCGTCTATGAAGAAAACCGGGACAACGTGGTCGGCATCCTGATGGCCAAGGACGTACTGCGCTATGTCCTGGATCGCAGCCTCAGCCTGCGCAACCTGATCCGCCCGGCCGTTTTCATCCCCGAATTCAAACGCCTGAACGTGCTGTTGCGCGAATTCCGCAGCAACCACAATCACATTGCCATCGTCGTCGATGAGCACGGCGGCACCGCCGGCATCGTGACCATTGAAGACGTCCTTGAACAAATCGTCGGGGAAATCGAAGACGAGTACGACAGCGCCATCCCCAATCAGTCCATCTTCCCCGATGGCCATTACCGTTGGCGCGTCATGGCCCTGACCAGCATCCGGCATTTCAACGAAACCTTTGGAACCAGTATTGACGACAATGAATACGACACCATCGGGGGCTGGATGGCTGGCACGCTCGGCAGAATTCCCCGACGCGGCGACAGCGTTGAGCGCGACGATGTCCACATCGATGTCATCCGGGCCGACGCGCGGCGCGCCCTCTGGTTGCGGGTCGCACGCGTGGCGAACGGCAACGCCCCCTACTCACCCGCTGCCTGAGGCCTGGTAAGCACTATGTCCCGATTGCATCATCTGCTCGGTCCTCTGGTGCTCGGCGGCCTGCACGGGCTGTGCTATGCGCCGGGCCTGTTTCCGGGCGCGGCCCTACCCTGGCTGCAACTGCTGCTGTTGACCGGCATTGCTTATTTGCTGTGGGGACAGTCCCGGCTGTTCCCGTCCTGGCACCTTGGCTTCGCGTTCGGCCTCGGCACCTTTCTGACCGGCACCTCCTGGATTTACATCAGCCTGCATGAGTTCGCCTACATGGCGGCCCTGCTTGCGCTGAGCGCCGTCATCGTGCTGGCGATGTTCCTGTCCCTGTTCTATGCGGTAGCCACCAGCCTCAGCCGCCATTTTTTCCCCCAGCCCACCCGGACGCCCTGGCGCACCGTGCTGTCGTTCGCCGGGATCTGGGCGGCGCTGGAATGGCTGCGCGGCAATCTGTTTACCGGTTTTCCGTGGCTGAACATCGGTTATGCGCACGTGGACGGCCCCTTGCAGGGCTGGGCGCCGCTGCTGGGCGTGTACGGCCTTGCCTTGGCGGCCGCGCTGACCGCCGCCACGATCGCCATGTGGCTGCTGTGCCGCAAGACGGGGCCGCGCGCGCACTGGCTGCTGGTCCTGCCCGCGCTCTTGCTGGGCGTCGGCACCCTGTCGTCCGCCCGCCAATGGGTCGAACCGAACGGCAAACCGCTGGAAGTGCGTCTGGTGCAAGCCAATATCCGCCCCGACATGAAGTTCGATCCGGCCCAGATCTGGACGGACATGGACGCCCACCGCCAGCTGGCCTCACAGCCGCGCGTTGGCGGCGCGGCCGATTTCACGCTGCTGCCCGAGACCACCATCCCGGTCTTCCAGGACCAATTGTCCACCGAAGCCTGGCAAGCCTGGATCACCAGTGCTTCCGTGGCGGGCGGACCGCTCGCGCTTGGCCTGGCCACCCGTTTGCAGCTCACCGAAGACGACCGCCGCTTCTACAACAGCGTGCTGCTGTTCGATGAAACCAGCACGGTCGAATCGCTGACTCAGGCGGAAGGCCTGGCGCGCTACGACAAACAGCATCTGGTGCCGTTCGGTGAGTTCATCCCGCCCGGCTTTCGCTGGTTCGTTGACGCCATGATCATGCCGCTCGGCGATTTCAACCGTGGCCCGGCCCGTCAATCGCCGTTTCTGATCGCGGACCAGCGCATTGCCATGAACATCTGCTATGAAGACGTTTTCGGCGAAGAGCTGTTGCCCGCCATCCGCCCCGTCAATGGCGATCCGGGCGCCAGCATCCTGGCCAACGTCAGTAATCTGGGCTGGTTCGGCAATACATTGGCCTTGCCGCAGCACTTGCAGATGGCCCGCATGCGCGTGCTGGAAACCGGGCGTCCGATGCTGCGCGCCACCAATACCGGCATGACCGCCATCATTGCCGCGGACGGTTCGGTGCAATCCCAATTGCCCGCGCTGAGCGTTGGCGTGCTGGACGGCGTCGTGCAAGGCACGCAAGGGCTGACACCCTACACCCGGACCGGCAACCTTCTCTTTCTCCTGATCACGCTGCCGCTGCTTGTCCTGCCTCTCTGGCGCCGTCCGCGCCCGGCACGCGACGGCAAGCCCGTAGACAGTTGACGTCCTCCCCTTCCTCTCGCTGATGCTTGACGCCCAAGGGCGCAAAGGAAGTGGACTCCTACCGTGTTCAGCCCGACAGGGCTGACTCACCTCGGTGGGTTCCTGCTGCTGGCGGCATAACGGCACCACTCACTTCACAGGCGAACCGGGCGTGTCCCGCCCTTAACACATTGATCGCGCCGACCAGATCGGCGTGATCTTCATGACCACATTTCACACAAGCGAATTTTGCCTGGGTCTGGCGGTTGTCCTTCGACACATGCTCGCATTGCGGACAGGTGCGACTGGTGTTGTGCGGTGGCACAGCAATGAGCCAGCCGCCACTCCACGCCAGCTTGTAGTCCAGTTGGCGGCGGAACTCGAACCAGCCTTGATCAAGGATCGCTTTGTTCAGGCCGGACTTGGCCTTTACTTTTTTACCCGGCTGTTCGGGGCTGCCTGCCGCTGACTTGGACATATTACGCACCTGCAAGTCCTCGATACACACCATCGCGTGGTTTTGGCTGATCGTGGTCGTGGCTTTATGCAGGTAGTCGCGGCGGGTGTTGCCGATGCGGGTATGAATGCGCTGGACGCGGGCTTTGGCTTTCTTCCAGTTGTTGCTGAACTTGGTTTTCCGGCTCATGGCCTGCTGCGCTTTACGCAGCGCGATTTCATGCCGCTTGAAGCTGTTGAGGGGTTCAAGATGACTGCCGTCGCTCAGCGTGGCAAACCGGGCAATGCCCAGGTCTATGCCCACTGCCGACGTGGTGCTGGGCAAAGGTTGCTCCACCTCACGTTCGGTCTGGAGACTGACGAACCATTTGCCGCCCGAGAAACTGACAGTCACGTTCTTCACCAACCCCAGCACCGTCCGGCTATTTCGGTAGCGCAACCAGCCCAGCTTGGGCAGGAAGAGGCGGCTGTTGGCCTGGTCAAGCTTGACGCCTTGCGGATAGCGAAAGCCGTCACCCTGACCTTTTTTCTTGAAGCGCGGAAAATCGGCGCGCTTGGCAAAGAAGTTGCCATAAGCTTGTTCCAGGTCTTTGAGACGCTGCTGCAAGGACTGGCTGGGGGTGTCTTGCAGCCAGCGCGTCTCGGCTTGTGCTTTCCAGGCGGTGAGTTCTCTGCACAGCGCGGCATAGCTCAGTTTCTTTTCGCCCGCTTCGTAGCGTGCTTTTTGCAAAGCCAGCGCCCGGTTAAAGACGTAACGGCACGACCCGCAGTAGCGGCGCATCTGGCGCTGCTGCTGGCCATTGGGCATCAATGCGAACTTGAAAGCCTGGCGCCGCTGCATGATAAGAAAATACTGGATATATTCACAGTATTATAGGACGACTACACCGTCCGCGCTATCCATCCCCACCTTGAACGGCAGGGCTTTCCGCGCAATCAGGTAAAATCAACGGTTTGGCATGCACGGGCATGCCAAACCGTTCTTCCTAGCCATCGAGCTAACCACGTGACATGCTGACATTTCAACAGATCATTCTCAGACTCCAGGAATATTGGAGCCAGCACGGCTGCGCCCTTTTGCAGCCCTACGACATGGAAGTCGGGGCGGGCACTTCGCACACCGCCACCTTCCTGCGCGCCCTCGGGCCGGAGCCGTGGCGCGCGGCGTACGTGCAGCCTTCGCGCCGCCCCAATGACGGCCGCTACGGCAACAATCCGAACCGGCTGCAGCATTACTATCAATTTCAGGTCGTGCTGAAACCGGCGCCCTCTGACATTATTGATCTCTACCTCGGCTCCTTGAAGGCGCTCGGCATCGACCCCGGCCAGCATGACATCCGCTTCGTCGAAGACGACTGGGAAAACCCGACGCTCGGCGCCTGGGGCCTGGGCTGGGAAGTCTGGCTCAACGGCATGGAAGTGACGCAGTTCACCTATTTCCAGCAGGTGGGCGGGATTGACTGCAAACCGACCATGGGTGAGATCACCTACGGCATCGAGCGGCTGGCCATGTACCTGCAAGGCGTGGAAAGCGTCTATGACCTGGTCTGGACCGAAGGCCCGAACGGCCGCGTCAGCTATGGCGATGTCTACCATCAGAACGAAGTGGAGCAATCCACCTACAACTTCGAGTATTCCTCCCCGGACATCCTGTTCCAGCACTTCAATGATTATGAAGCGCAGGCCAAGAAACTGGTTGAGGTGCCGCTGGCGCTGCCCGCCTATGAAATGGTGCTGAAAGCCGCCCACACGTTCAACCTCCTTGATGCGCGCGGCGCGATCAGCGTCACGGAACGTGCCACCTACATTGGCCGCATCCGCAACCTGTCCCGCCTGATTGCCCAAGCGTATTACGATTCCCGCGAACGTCTCGGCTTTCCGATGCTGCATCGCAAGGAGTCCAACTAATGTCTGTGATGCATCCTTTACTGATCGAACTGTTCACCGAAGAACTGCCGCCCAAGGCGCTGGAGCGCCTGGGGCAATCGTTTGCCAGCACGCTGGAAACCCGCTTGCAGAAAGCCGGATTGCTGGCCGAAGGCAACACCGTCACCGCCTTCGCCACGCCGCTGCGCCTGGCGGTTCGCCTGTCCGCCGTGCGGGAACAGGCGCCGGATAGCGCCTACTCGGAAAAACTGATGCCGGTGTCGGTCGGCCTGACCCCCACCGGCGAGGCCTCACCCGCGCTGTTGAAAAAACTCGCGGCCAAGGGCCTGGAGCAGGTTGGCGTTGATCAGCTCGTGCGCCAGTCCGACGGCAAGACCGAACAGCTGTTCTATGAAGGCATCGCCCCCGGCGCCAATCTGCGCGCGGTCATCCAGGACTATGTGGACGATGCGCTGAGCAAGCTGCCGATCCCCAAAGTCATGAGCTATCAGCTCGATGACGGCGAAACCACCGTCAAGTTCGTCCGCCCCGCCCACGGTCTCGTGGCCTTGTGGGGAGAAGACGTCCTGCCGATTTCCGTGCTCGGCCTGACCGCCGGACGCAGCACCAAAGGCCATCGCTTCCAGTCCCGGCAGGCCGAGATTTCCCTGCCTCACGCCAATGACTACGAGCAGTTGCTGGAAAGCCAGGGCCAGGTCATGGCCAGCTTCACGCAGCGCCGCAGCAACATCGAGGCGCAACTGCGCCAACAGGCGGCCGCGCTGGGCGCGTCGCTCGGCAATGAGGAGGAAGTCACGCCACTGCTCAATGAAGTCACCGCCCTGGTTGAATACCCGACGGTGTACGTGGGCAAGTTCGATGCCGAGTTCCTGGCCGTGCCGCAGGAATGCCTGATCCTGACCATGCGCCTGAACCAGAAATACTTCCCGCTGTTCGAGTCCGACGGCCAACGGCTGACCAATCAATTCCTGATCGTCAGCAATATGCGCCTGGATGATCCGAGCAATATCGTTGAAGGCAACCAGCGCGTCGTCCGCCCGCGTCTGGCGGATGCGCAGTTCTTCTTTGAAACAGACAAAAAACAGCCGTTGGACGAGCGGGTCGGACAGCTTGCCTCGGTGGTCTATCACAACAAACTGGGCTCCCAACTGGCGCGCGCCGAACGCATCGCGGCGCTGGCGGCGTGGGTCGGCCGCGCCATCCAGGCCAATCCGGAGCAGGCGCAACGCGCCGCCCGCCTGGCCAAGGCGGACCTGGTCACCGGCATGGTGGGCGAATTCCCGGAGCTGCAAGGCCTGATGGGCGCGTATTACGCCGAAGCGCACGGCGAACCGGCCGGCGTCGTGCGGGCCATCCGCGAGCAATACCGGATCCGCCTGGATGAAGCCATCAATGACGGCAACGACGTGGCCGCCGCCCTGTTCATTGCCGAACGCGCGGAAACGCTGCTCGGCATCTGGAGCATCGGCCTGGCGCCGACCGGCGACAAGGATCCGTACGCGCTGCGCCGCGCCGCGCTGGGCTTGATCAGCGCCTTTGAACAGCTGGCGGCGGGCGGCCGTCTGTCCGGTTCGCAAGCGCTGACGCTGAACAGTCTGCTCGCGCAGGCAGCGCAGCAGTTCCAGCCCGCCATCGCCGAATCCGTGCAGCAAGACGTGCGCGATTTCATCTATGAGCGCTACCGCAACCAATTGAGCAATCAGTTCGACCGTCAGGCGGTGGATGCGGTCCTGGCCATCCAGCCCCCGCTGGCACAGGTATCGGCCCGGGTGGAAGCCGTTCTGCGGTTCTATGCACTGCCTGAGGCCGCCAGCCTGGCGGCCGCGAACAAACGTATCGGCAATCTGCTGAAAAAAGTCGAGAACCCGCAAGCCCGCGTCCAGCAAGACCGGCTTGTGGAGCCTGCGGAAAAAACCTTGTACCAGGCCATTGCCACGCTGGCGCCGCAAGTGGACGCCCGCGTCGAGGCCGGTGATTTCACCGGCGCGCTGACCCTGCTGTCCCAGGTTCACGCCACGGTGGACGCCTTTTTTGCCGACGTCATGGTCATGGCGGAAGACCCGGCCATCCGGACCAACCGCCTGGCCTTGCTGGCCGAGCTGCATCAGATGATGAACCGGGTGGCGGACCTGTCCCGCCTGGCGACGTCGTGAGCCAAACGCTCTCTCCGCCCGCCCGCCCCCGGCTGGTCATTCTTGACCGCGACGGCGTGATCAATCAGGACAGCGCGCAGTTCGTCAAATCCGCCGAGGAATGGGTCGCGCTGCCCGGCAGCCTGGAAGCCATTGCCCGTATCAACCGGGCGGGGTTCAAGGTGGTGATCGCCACCAACCAGTCGGGCCTCGGGCGCGGGCTGTTCAACATGGCCGCGCTGAACGCCATGCATCACAAGCTGCGCACCGAGCTGGCCGCCGTCGGCGGTCAGCTCGACGGCATTTTCATTTGCCCGCATCTGCCCGATGAGGGCTGTGAATGCCGCAAGCCCTTGCCCGGTCTGTTCAACGCGATCGCGCAGCGTTTCGAAGTGGACCTGACCGACGTGATCGCAGTGGGCGACTCCCGGCGCGATCTGGACGCCGCGGCGGCGGTCGGCTGCCAGCCTTGCCTCGTCCTGACCGGCAATGGCCGCAAAACATTGGAAAAAGGCGATCTGCCCGCGCGCACCACCGTTTGGGAAAACCTGATGGCGGTGGCCGTGGCGCTGGAAGCCGCCGTGATCCCGGAGGAAGCCTGACATGGCCTGGATTCGCTCTCTGCTGTATGCCATTTTCATGGTCGTCACCGTCATTCCCTATGCGCTGGCCTGCCTGCTGTGGCGGCCGCTGCCGCTGCGCTTGCGCTACAAACTGACGGTGGGCTGGCCCACGATGTGCGTCTGGGCCGCCAAGTACATTCTGGGCATACGCTGGCGCCTGATCGGCGAGGAGAACCTGCCTGAGGGTCCCGCCATCGTGCTGTCCAAGCATCAATCGGCCTGGGAAACCATGTTTTTTGCCGGATGGATGCCAAAAGACATCTGTTATGTGTATAAGCGAGAGTTGAACTGGATTCCGTTTTTTGGCTGGAGCCTGGCGGCGCTGGAAATGGTGCCAATCAACCGCCAGCGCGGATCGGAATCCTTTGAGCAGATCATCCGCCACGGCCGCCGCATTCTTGATGATGGCAGGTGGCTGCTGATGTTCCCGGAGGGCACTCGCACCGCCCCGGGCAAAATCGGCAAATACAAGAGCGGCGGCGCCCGGGTGGCCGTCCGGCTCGGCACCCAAGTGATCCCGATCGCGCACAATGCCGGGGAG
>Ga0265293_10005512_pt1 | contig 21054 bp, 16 predicted proteins | sample Munlanlewell138R_FD_192505 | JGI IMG/M metagenome (GOLD analysis project Ga0265293, IMG submission 192505) | Leachate microbial communities from a municipal landfill in Southern Ontario, Canada - Leachate well 138R | ecosystem: Engineered > Solid waste > Landfill > Unclassified | place: Canada... | reverse complement strand
CAAGATTTAGAAACTACTTTTATTATCGTTACTCACGCTAATATTAAAGCGGAAGCCGGCGACCGGATTTTAACTTTAAAAGATGGTGAGATTATTAAGGACGTTACTTTTTAATGTTAGCATTTAAAATTGCTTTCAGATTTTTAACACACAATTTAAGAAGGTTTTTTGGTCTTTTTTTAACGATTACTGTCGGAACAGCGATTTTTTATTTTATTTTTGTCGCGGCCAAAGGCTTAGAAGAAAAAATAATTGAATATTCTGCAGTTGGTGAGGCTTCATTAAGCTTAACTATTCCTTTTAACTCGCTAAATGAAGAGGAATTCATTGCTTTACAAAACGATTTACTTGAACATCCTAATATTGAAAGCGTCTATCCCGTTTATCAATTTTCATTATTTTCCAATTCGGGTAATATCTTAATAGTTAAAGGAATCGATTTTGAGGATACTAGCACTCACTATTATAAAATTCTTAATCGACGTACATTTGGTAATACGCCAAGTGAAAAATTATTTGAAAGTAAAGATTATGATTTTGAAGGAGAAATCGGAGCCGGCTTAATTAGAAATATCAGACCTAATGAAACCTATCATAGGTACGCAGACGAAAGTGATGTCGGCATTACTATTAGTTTAACTTACAGTTCTCCTATTGGCGAAAAAAATGTTTATAAGGTAAGGTTGGAAAAGATTTTCGTTACCGATAACTTTGTAATTAGATCTAAAGTGCTTTTCATTGATTATCGACTTGCCCAAGAAATAACAGGGCTTACAATGCCCACTAATTTAGATATTAAAGTTAATAATCCCCTTATTAGTGAAACAGTTAATAAGGAAATTGAACCACTCTTAAGCGACTATTTTGACGAATATTTTATTAAAGATTGGTCTTTAGAAAACAACGATATTATCAATATTATTTATGTTGAAAAAGTTTCTGTCCTAATTATCCAAATAATTACTGCTTTTGCAATCGCAATTGGCTTAATGAATGTTCTCTCTTTTAGTGTCAAGGAAAAAACAAAACAAGTTGGCATCTTAAAAGCGATGGGCATTAACCGACCAAAAGCAAATTTAATTTTTATTATTCAAATCACTTTTATTTCTATAATAAGTATTATATCTGGCATACTTTTAGGCTATGGGTTATCTGTTTTATTTCAAAATTTCACAATTTCTAGTAATGGTGATAACTTAATTTGGATGGAAAAAAGAATATTTAATCGTTATAGCTATTTAACTGCTTTAATAATGTTTGTGTTTAATTTATTTGGGGCCTTAATTCCTTTAATTAGAGTAAACAGTTTGAAAATAGTCGAAATTATTAAAAACAAATAGGTGATCTTATGAAATTATCTTTACAACTTACTTTTAAATTTTTAGTTAAAGCTCCTTTACAATCGCTTTTAATTATTTTTACAATGTTAGCTGGAATAGCTTCTTTATTGTTTATGACAACCATCTATTCTTCTTTAAGCAAGACTATTGACGACACTATTAGTAATTCTTTATATCATGTTTTAGTAGCGAAACCGCAAACAGCCAGCATAAAAGAACTCCACTATAACGAAGAGCATTTAAACTGGATAAATAGTAATGAAGAAGTGAAAACAGCGTTTTATGGAAAAACCTATAATCAAAGTTTTATTTATCAAGGAAAAGAAATCTTTTTAGACCTCACAATTGGTGAAAGCGAAGAAATTTATAACTATTATGAAATCACTAAGATTGTTGAAGGAAAAATGCCCAAAGAAAATGAAATTATTATTCCTGAGGCTGTTAGGAAACAATATAATATTAAACTTCCAGCAACCGTCACCTATAAATTATCTGCCTACTTTAGTAAAGAGATTACTATTAGCGGTAGTTATTTACTTCAAGATCAATTTTTAAAGTATGTTAATGCTTTAGGAACTTATCAAAGTGTTACTAATAAAGAGCTTTCAAGTTTCACTTTTAGAGGGCTTTACATTAAACTTAATGACACTGATAACCTTAGTTCTTATCTCACAAAACATCATGAATATTTTAAAGACTCTCAGTTACATACTAATAGTTTATTAGATACTAATACCACTTATAAGTTTATTAAAAAAACTCAAAATTTAGTTTTAATTACTATTCAACTATTTATCGCTTTAGCTATTTTTATGATCTCTTCTTCAGTAATAAGTTATTCTATTAAAGAAAAAAGACAACAAATAGGTGTTTTAAAAGCACTTGGTTACCAACAAAAATATTTAACTAGAACCTTTATCATACAAAGTTACCTTTTAGGCGTTATTGCAAGTATTTTAGGCTACTTACTAACCAAAGGTGGCTTAAGATTTTTAAGATATATTATGAGAGATCCTCAAGGCAGACCAAGGCTAATTATTACTATTAACGAAAAATTATATATTATTTCATTTTTTACAGTCTTTTTAACGATTATGTTAGCAACTTTAAACTCATTACGAAAAGCAAATATCAGTTCAACAACGGAACTATTAAAGGAGTGATAAAATGATTACCCTAAAATTAACTTTAAAGTTTATTAAAGCAGATCTAAAAAGAGTGATTTTACTCTTTTTGTTAATGGTTATCGGGACCGCAATCTTTTATTTTATTATTATCGGAGCTAGTTCTTTAGAAAATAAAATAATTCGCTTATCGCAAAACGGTGCCGCTGAACTTAACGTTCCTTTTCTTTTAAGTAACAAGGAGGACCTTCCTGAAATACTATCCTTTAATGAAGAGGATTTGGAGGAACTCAGAGAGGAATTGTTAGAAGTCGAAGGCATCGAACTAGTCTCTTATTCTTTTTATTCTACCTTTAAAAGAAAAGGTAGCCAAATCAATCTAATTGGGATTAATTTTGAGACTGGTATTGATTTGTTTGATTTTAAAGAAAACTTTTTAACTTATCCTCATAATAATCTCCCAAAAAGCGATTATAAAGTTAAAGAAGATTATGATTTTGAAGGTGTCATTGGCACGGGACTTGCCATAAAAATCAATAATGAACTCAGTGAAACTAAAGCCCATTATAAAGATATAGTTGGCGAAGTAATCACGGTTAATGATCCGTTAAATAAAAAACATAAAATGAAAATAACCGGCATTGTTTATACCGACATTCCCTCCATCAAAGGAAATTCCATTATTGTTGATATTAAAACAATTGAAAAAATGAATTTAGGTCTTCCCACTATTAATAGATTAGAAATTAGAACTAGTGATAAACTAAAAAGCAGTTTGTTAAAAAGAAAAGTTGAACCTCTCATAAAAGAAAAACTCGATGAAAGATTAACTGTTTTTGATTGGCGAGAAGATAACCCTTTAATTGTCAACCTTGTCTATGTAGAAAGAGTTTCCTTAGTAATGATTCAACTCTTAACCGCCTTTGCAATTTCAATCGGCATAATGAATGTTTTGTTTATTGGGGTTAAAGGGAAAACTTCTCAAATTGGAATTATTAAAGCGATGGGACTTAAAAATTCTAAAACCGTCAATGTTTTCTTAAATCAAACTTTGATAATTTCTCTTTTCAGCATCATTATTGGATTGTTTTTAGGTTATTTTCTCACGATTCAATTTCAAGAACTTTTTCAAACTAGCGATGGCTTACCATTAATTATGATGAATAAAAACATTTTAAATAGACATGCTTTAATTACCTTTTTAGCACTTTTCACCTTTAGTTTGCTAGGCTCTATTTTGCCTCTCTTATCGGTTAAAAGAATGAAAATCATCGATATTATTACGAGCGAATAACAATGAAGCTAACTTTAAAGTTAGCTGAGACATTTATTATTATAATTACTGCTTACAATTTATAATTTAAACATTTCTAAAATTTATAGAACTCTCCTTTAATAATTCTCACTAGTGCTGGCCTCTTTTTGTAGTCTTCCATTAAATTATTTAAGTATTCATAGTAATCATCTTTTGATAAAAGCATTGCTAAAACAACGAATTCAGGAAACAACTTTAAATAACCTTTAGTTTGATTAACTCTCGTTAGTCTATTTTTAATTTTATCCATTAGTAAAACAGCTAACTTTTTATGATACTCTTTTGGAAAAGCTTGATAATATTTAAAATATAAAAACTCACTTTTACTAATATACTCTAACAACAAATCCCATTTCGCTTCTTTTTTTAATAAATAACAGACAAGATTTAAATCATTTTTATAGTTATCGATTAAGACTGGAAAATCGCGCTCCCATTTATCACTTGTAAAAGTTTCTTTAAAAAGCTGATAATATTCTTTTTTCCCCTTGGTAATGAATTTAAATGCTAATTCTCTTATTTTATTTTTATCATTTAAACCTTGGTATGCTTTTAATAAATAATAATCCCAATCAATGCCATCGAGAAAATAAAATTCGCTTCTTTCCATTAACAATGATAAAGCTTTACGATAGTCTTTTTCTTTTAAGTATTTTTTAACAAGAAGTTCCCTAAAAACCGAATAATCCAAATGCTTTTTGGCAAATTCTAATCCCTTTTCAATCCCTTTATATTCAGTAATGATTTTATACCCTAAACTAAGTAGATAATTAAAGTCATCGTTTTTTTCTTTCCCATTTTCGATTTTAGAATTAATAAACCGAAGAAGATATTCATGCATTGCTGGATATTTATACAATGGTTCTAAAGATGAAAGTAAAATTCCCAAATATTCATCACCAATTATTAGCTTTTGTTTTTTAAAGGTTTTTTTAAAGTATTCAATAAAATTTAAACTAGCAGTTTTGTCTGAGCTTATTTTAATTATTTTTTTCTGAAAGAGAGCAATCAATTCATCACTTATTTCCTCACCTGGTAAATGTTCTTCACAATCATCATAGTCTTGATAATGTTGGTAATCATCGTAATAATCTTCTTGATATTCACTCGCGACCTCTTCATAATTTATTTTTAAACTAATAAAACGGTAAAAAGCTTCCAAGAGCGCAAGTGCATGTTGATAATCGTTATTAACTTCCTTTTTAATCCACTTCATCACTAAAATAAAACCGCCAGTTATTGAATCAAATAAATTATCGTCCCCAAAATATTCATCGATAATTCCAATTAAAAACTGATAGTCTAGTTTATCCATACTTAAAGCAAGAAAATTTCGTCTAATAGTTTCGTCTTCTTCACTAAGATTTAGTATCATTTCAATTAGTTTTGTTTTCTCTTTTAACGCTAATATTCGAGCTAATTTTTTTATCTCATCGCTTCTTTCAATTTTTGTTTTAATTTTTATTTTTTTAGAAATCTCTTCTTGAAGATAATAATAAAGCGCAATTTGATGCTTACAAATTATTCCCGCATATGGACAATTGCAACGTTACTTAATGATCGTATTAATGCTATTTAGCTTCACTTCTACTTGATATTCATAACTGCCCGCAACAATTGCAAAATATGTTCTTTCAGGGCTTTCAATCACTTTTGTGATTCTCTTCTTAATATAATAAGAATATCCCCTATTCAAGAGATAATCTTCTATGTATGATTCAAAATCAAATAAAGGAATTTTTAGAGCCATTATTTTAACCTTCTTTGCATAACCGTTATTTTATTTTGTGTAAATAATGCCATTGGACTGACACCACTCAATAGCAATCCTTATAAATTCATTATGCTTATATTGATACCACTTTTCAGTTAGATGATGCTTATTAATTAAGAATTTAAAATTACTAAAAGCTCCTTTTTTGCTAAGAGCATCTCTAAATATATTAATTAAAAAATCGGGCAAAGTTAAACAAAAGTTTTTCATTATTTGGTATTCGTGAAGATCATACTTTAAAGGCAGAGAAAGGTATTTATCTGTATAGAGAACTTCTTCAGCACGGTTAATTTCTTCTTTTTCCCAATCATTAAATTTTGTTAAATCATAATCATCACTAGCAATCATTTGATACTCATCACTTAAAAAGACAATTTGATAAGTCTCTTTATTGAAATAAGCCGAATAATCATTTGTTATTACATTAAAAGCTTCCACGATCTTCTCTATTTTAATTTTAAGCATTATAGTTCCTCTTACTATTTTATTTATTACTAATATCTTACCATAACTTATTACGATAATTTTTGTTTTTTTATTAAATTTTATTTCCCATGTTAAGAAAATATATAATAATTAAAAGCGTCATTAGATAAAATATCTGCTTAACATTTATTACCACCAATAATTAACATTTTCATTTCGCCTTAAAACAACATTCCCAAGCCACTATTGACAATTTTAACTAAATTAAAAGTCAGGGAAATAAGCCCTGACCTAATTGACTTAACTCGTAAGATTTAAGTCTAATATTTTAAAGCGATAGTAACATATCCCCATGTTTCTACAAGAACGTTAGTCTAACAAAGGAAACTTACTAACTTTTTTATGCTTGTATTTTTACTATCACTTCACCCTTAATTTATCAAATAAAATTAGTAAAAGCAATTACTTTTTAAATTTCAATACTTCTTATTACTCTAAAATATACTCTTTACTCTGGCAAAAAGGAACTTTAACTTGGCAAGAACTTTACTATATCAACTAACCATTATTTAATACTTCTAATAAAATAATGTTTAGTAAAAAACAAACAGCATTCCACCAACAATAAAATAAACTTTTATTTGCTTTGGTTTGAGTCTGAAAGTTACATTTTATAGTCAACCATCACGTTTAATCTAATTTTCCTTTAAATACTTTTATTCGTTGGTTAATTATGATATTAACAACACAATAAAAAGCATCACATTTTAAAAATCTATCCTATTTATTTAGCACCTCTGTTTTTTAATACCTATTTTATCTAAACCATAATATATGCCAAATCCTGCTAACAAAATCGCAATGGTTATTATCATAAAATGATAAGGATAGGGCCAGTCAACAATTTGTTTAAAAGCAGGATCGACATACCTTGTCCAAAAAAAGTTATCAAAACCACCAGTATGATAACGAACATTTATTTCGCTTGTTAAATAGCCTATTAATATCGAAAAAATTATACTAAGAAAAGCAATGTAATAATTCTTAATTTTGACAACCCATAACTGGCTTTTAAGGGCGTAAAACGGTATTAAAAACAATATTGTGTGAGTTAGGAAACTTTGAAAGGGCATAAAACTATACATATTAAACCACGGTAATATGCCTTGCGGAATTAAAAGTGCTAAAGGGGCTCCAATAAGAGCTTGTATGGCTAGGACATCATACATCCATTTCTTTCTAATAAAGCCTAAAATAATCGCGAAATATACTCCCATTGAGCACATATGAAAACTTAAAGATCCCATCCATGTCTTATGATGAACATACTTAAAATTTATTACTCTTAATATTTCTAAAATAAGTAAAGTTAAAGAAAGAGTTAAAACAAATAACTCTTTTCTTTTAACTCGTTTGCCAAGAGCCCATATCGCCACAAATAACAAACTCATAACGATAAGCATTATTATTTGATACGAGCTAAATGGCCTTCCCATTTTCGGATCATAAACAAATCCTTTATTTTTCCAAAAATAGTCAATAACTGCACTCATCTTTTTAAAATTAATTTAATGGTTCTAAGCCCACAATAATAACTGAATTTCCTTCTCCGAAAATTGGGACATTATCAACAATTTCTAAATACTGAGGTGGATAAATACCATTACTATAATTTTCATAAATTGCCGCTGTCAAATCTATGTTTTCAGGACTAAAACTAGCCGCTGTTAAGGCATCAACTACTTGTTCTGCACTTACATTATAAAACGAAGCTAAAGCTGCTAGGTTAGCGCTTTGCTCTGGAGTTAACATCCCTCCCGTTAGAGTATTAATCTCAGTAAGTAGTGCTAAAAATGGCTCATCTTCACTATAGGGCCCAACCGGAGAAGCAAACTGCCTGCCACTTACTCTAGGATTGCCACTAGTTAAAATATTAAAAGGTCTCGCAATTTCAATACCATCAATAATGATAACTACTTCTGGCCCCGTAATTTTGTTATTATTTTCATCTTCACTAAAGGCATTGGAACGAGGCTCAGTCAATAAAATTAAATTAATCATTTCTGTTTCTAAGCCCGTAACTGGATCTATTTTTGTTTTAATGACGTGCCTTCCGGTTGCTGCAATTCCATCTTCAATAGTGCTTTTCATACCAAGTGCGACAGATGACATATTATAAGCTTTAAACCAAGCTTCTTGTCCTGAAACATAGTTATTTACGATTGTATTATTTAACACTATAGTTGGATTATCAATACCATCACCAGGTCTAATATCAGATAAATGAAAAGTTGGTCCACCAGAGCCTCCAAAATAAGAATCATTAACTGTTGCTTTACTACCACCTTGCATATAAAAACTATTGGCCCAAATTTCACTAACTTTTACCTCATTTAAAACCATTTCAACATTTTCACCATAACCTAAATTCATAAAGCCAATTACAGTAAACTTAACTTCAACGTTATTAAATTCTGATGAGCCGTTTCGAACTTTAATTCCTATATGTCCCCCTGAGTTCATGCTCATTAAACGTTCTTGGATTAAAATATCTTCAACTGAACCACCATAGTTTATTTCTGGAATTGTCGTATTACCAATTATTGTTAAATTATTAATTGTAAGTTTAGATTCATTTTGTGTTAGTGGATCGGCATTATATTGTCCAGCGTTGTAATTAAAAATTCCAATTTGAACATTGACAATTTCGAATGCTGAACCAAAGCCAACATCACCGCTTCCACTTCTCGCATTACTAAATGGTAAGTTACTACCATCAATAGTCATATAGTTACCTTCAATTATAATTTCATCTTCATTATTAGAACTATTATTCCTGTTATAAACATTACCTGCACCATTTTCCTTATTTATTGGTGACCCATCGCTATTTAATTGTGAGGCTGATAATTCAGCTTTAATGTCCGCATGAATATTAATTAAATGAACATGGAAATCTTGATACAATTCTTTTAAATCTTGATTATTAAAGGCATTATAACCATCATTAATTGCCACAATAAATTCGAGTTCACCTGCTTGCATTTTTGTCGATTGGTATTTAGGATTAACAATTATTTTAAATGTTTCATTATTAGCGCTTGCTTTAAATCTAACTTTGTTATTAGCTTTTAACTCTAAATAATCATCATAATCATCTTCATCAATTAAATCATAAGTGCCATTATTATTAATATAGATTTGATATTCTAGCTGTACATCATCAATTATAATTGGATCACCTTTAGTATTTCTCATTCTAATATCTAAATAATAATCATTGGCAGAACCAACATGATAAACGTCTAAAGGAGCTTCATCTAAAAAGCCTTGATAATTGCTACCTAATGTAAATTGCCTAATATCTTTAACAATTAAGGCTTCATAAATTGTAAATACATTGTTTTCTTTAATCAATTTAAACCTAAATGAGCCACTTAAATTTTCAGTTTTAATGGTGTAATCGTTATTTATTAAACTTACTAAATCATTACCCGAAAGTATTTCGATGGTATTAGAGGAATTAAATTGATAAGTCATATTTGTATAAAATATATATCTTTTTGTTTCTTTAAACTCTTCAACAATAAAATAATCATAAGTAGCTACAGCATCTGGATCTTCATCGTCAAAAATTGATTTCATGATAAATTCTTTTACCACTTTTGCACTAGAAGTTGTAGTAATATTATCTCCCATTGCTTGGATTTCAATTATGTGCAATCCGACTTCAAGTAAATTGCTGAATTTATTAAAATCGTCATCTCCTGTTTCTATCGTTAAGGAAAATTGATTATCTTCTCTTACAATACTATCTGAAGATAAATCAATCACTTCTCCTCTATCGATAATAATATTGTAGTTCGGTAAATCTAAATCATTTAAATCTAGCATCCAACTTATAACAATACTATACTCATCGTCATCTAAATCAATAACAGCAACTTCTACATCAGTAGGATCATCATAAGCAGTTAATTCAGTCCACTTACTAATAATGTTTATTATACTAGTTGAACTTTCAAAATCTATAAAAGCATAATCACCCGGTTCCAGTTTATTATCACCAATAAACCAACCATCAAATTGATAACCTGGTTTTGAAATATTCCAAAGTAGGGCTTCTTTTGAAATAAATTGTTGCTCTTCAGATCCTTCTTGCGATGCCATAAAAATAATTTTACCACCATCTTTAAAGATTATTGTTTTTTCACCTTGTGGTAAGTAAAGTGCCGAAACAATAAGATTCTCTCTCACATTTAAAAAGACAACTTTTTCCCAAATTGCATCATATGAATCAAACTCATTCAAACTAGGAATATTATCATTATCAAGTTGATTATTATATTCCACATACCTTTCTTCAATTAAATAAACATCATTAGAAATATTAACCCAATCTTCAGCTCTTTGAATAAACGTTATTTCATTAATAATTCTTTCATAATAAACAACAACCTCAATATAATCATCAGTTATTGTAATTAAATCATTTTCAAGATACTCAACGTCATTATAAACATACTTTCTAAAAAGATAGCCCTCCACTTCTAAATTTGGAGAAAACTCTGTTCCTTGCCATATATTTGAGATGGTAATGTTTTGGCTACCGAGCGATTGCAATTCTTCACCAACTGATTTTTGATCTTCTGAAACTTCATAACCTTGATAAATTTGTATTATTTTCACGTAACGATATGAAGTAGTTTCTTCCCAGCATGCATATAATTCCAAATCTTCTTCCATTCTCGTTTCTGGACTAAAAATTATTTGAGTTCCAGTTCCTTCTTCATTAAAATACCAACCAATAAAAGTATAATATTCTCTTGTTGGTTCTTCAGGAATACCGATTGTTTTATCATATTCTTCACTTATTTTAAAAACATCAGCCGAATTACTAAAAAGGCCACCATTGGCATTTAATGTAATTTGATAATTCTTCCCTTTTATAATCGCATAAATAGTTTTTTCTTCAGTTATTGCCGTATTAAAATCAAAAGGTTGATCTTCTACTGTTGGTGAACTTGTTAAAAACCAACCAATAAATAAATGGTTTTCATCTAGCGTCAAGGACGGTGCGGTAAATTTATCTCCATGTCTAATTTGAGTTGTAGTGGTTGTTCCCAAATGATCAACCACATTAACATTATAAGTAATAGCTGTAAAATACACTTCTATTGTGATGTCTTCTGTTACTTCAAATTCAAGGTCATTAGAGTAACCAACAAAATTAAACCCTTCTTTAGTTTGCGAAGTAGGTAAGTTAAAGATTGTCCCATGGATAACAAGTTCTTCTAAATACAAGTTATCCTCATCATCAATTATTCGCACTGTATAGTACTTATCTTCAACAACCAACTTGACGTTTTTATTTTCGGTTATATTAGTTAAATCAATATCTTCCCATTCAGTGTTCTTTCCGGTTAGATCTGGAGGGGTAGGCCATTCCGTTTTATCTAGATCCTCTCCATAATTTATCTTTATAATTCTATAGACAGTTTCTTCTGCAGTTAAAAATGTCACAGTATATTCTTTTATTTCCCACCTTGCAAACAACTCTAAATTTTCATCTGGCATTTTAGTTTTTGAATAGGCATTTCCGCTAAAATTAGCGTTTCTATACCAGCCTAAAAAATCATAGCCTTCTCTTATTAAAGTGGGATAGGGAATCCGCTCATCATATTCTAATTCAAACGATGAGATTTCTTCGCCATTATTAGGTTCAAAAGTAATTTGGTAACTATTTATTTGCCACTTAGCATAAATAGTCAAGTTTCTATTAACTGGCTCAGTAAAATCCACTTTTGTAGCCTCATCAAAATCACTACTTTCAAACCAACCAAGAAAAGTATAACCTGCTCTCGTTACTTCCGGCTCTTCAATAATACTTCCCTGCTCTTTAACTACATTTTTGATGTTATTCCCTCCATTGGAGTGGAATTTAACTGTGATGTTTATTCCGTCGCAAGCTGCTAAGGAAAATGCTGCAATCATTAAAATGGTTGCCAATAAAAAATTTTTTAGTTTCATAGTTTCCTCCTAATTATTCAGGTATGATAATAATATCTGGAATACTAAACCATAAGGTTATCGTATCTTTTTTTTCAGCTCTTTGATCTCTAATTGTAATAGTAACTGCGTTTTCCGCTTCGATTGCAGGAAGACTATAATAAATATAGATTTCTTTCTTATCCGGATCATGTTGATAAGTTACATCATTATTACTTATCGTAATTTTTATTTCTCCATATGCTTCCTTGGGTGCATAATCATATTTTAAAATATAGATAGGATTGGATATTGTTACAATATCATTAATTTCAATAATTTTTTCTCCATTTTCATCAAAACCATCAAAATCTAAGATTTCAAGCTTTTCAATTGAAGCTTGGCTGGTATTTTCCGGTAAGGTTCCCCATACAGCAACCACTAAAACCGAAATAACGCTAACAATTAAAATAATAAAAACAATTCCTTTTTTTGTCATCTTTTCTACCTCAATACTCAATATCCATAAAATAAGCTTTTAAATTTAGTCTAAAATAAGAAAATCTTATTAAAGCAAACAGCAAAGCAGCACCAATTAATAAAATCCACCCTATTTCTTTAATTACAATAAAAGCAAATGCCGCTAATAAAGCTGAAAATAAAGATAAAACTAAACCAATTGAAAGTGATTTTTTTATATTATGATTATTTGAGAGCGACCCCGAAGTGGCATAATCTGATAGTTTAGGTGATAAAACATCAAGCTGCAAAGACCAAATAATATGGCCAAAATTCAACAATAAAATAAATACAAAGAGAAAAATAATATCTTTTTTAGGATAAACCGGCAACACAACTGCAAACAAAATAAAACTAATAATAATTACAAAAGTAGTAAATAAAAAGTTAAATAAAATCTTAGCCCAAGCCATCTTTGAAGTATCATATGGTGCAGATTTTAATAAAATAAACTCATAACCTTCAGTGGTTATTGCAGAAGCAGAAGCTGTATTAGAGCCAGTAACTATCAAAGCGACAATCAAGACGTTTATAACCAATACTAAATCATTCCCTAACGTCCTTCTATTCATGTTCATAAAGATATAATTAAGTAAATACATAATAATTGGCAACGTTAACAAAAGCGAATAATTATTAATTAACTCATTAGGGCTTCTTTTTGCGATAATTAACTCCTTCTTAAAAAACGTCCAAAACAATGATTTTGATTCTTTTAAGCGTTTATGTTTGGTTACTTTAACTGTGTTTTCTAACGACAAAGATGTTAATTTAAAATATAAAGGTTTCGCGATTAAATAATTCAAAGTTATTAAAGCAACACTAGTTAAAATTACCAATGAATAATGTAAAAAGAAATTAACTCTATATAGCACAAATCCAATCCAAGTATAAATCGTAGCGATAGAGGCTACTTTTTGCATCAAAAGCGTTATCGCTACGATAAACCTATTATATAATTGAACAATTCTAATTGGTGTGGGAATTTTAGTAACGAGAAAATAAACTAAATAAAATATTAAGCTAAAAAACACTAAAATTGTTAAGGCACTTATTTTACTATGATTTTTTAAAAAACTTTTAATAATAACAAAAGGAACGGTTAATAATGTTGCTATTGAAACAGAAATTAAAGGCAAAATAAAAGTAATAGGAATAATATTTAAATAATAGAGTACATTAGCATTTTGATGATAGCCAATTGCAATTAGCAAGGGGATTAAAATAAATAAATTTAAAAAGAGCTCATAAATATAGTAAACAATCATCTTGCTTAAAAATATTTCATCGTTTTTCACTGGCAAAGGAAAAATGATTTGATTATCTTTGCTTTGATAAAGGTCTGACGAAAGTCCTATTAAAGCAGTTATTATGCTTATTGTTTGCGTAATAAATAAAACAAAAATAGTAAAATATTCGTTTACAGGAATATAAAATATTTTCTTGATAGCGTAAACAATTAACCCCATTACCAAGCTTATTATTGCTACGATAACTACTTGAACAGCAATTGATGTATAAAGGCGTTTCGACATTTTGTCAAAGCGCTTTGATTTATTTTTTAGTTGTAATAAAGTCAATATTCTTAATCTTTTCAACATCCTTATTACTTAACTCCTTTGTCATCTAAATAAAGACTTTCTAATGAAATTCCTTCTTTTAGCAGTTGTTCCATTTCATAAACTCCTTGTAATTGGCCCTGATTTATAATCGCAATCTTAGTACATATCTTTTCAACCACTTCAATAACATGACTGGAAAAAAAGACAATATTCCCTTTTTTAGCATACTCTTTCATCGTCTCTTTAATTTGATAAGATGAGGTTGGATCTAAACCAGTCAACGGTTCATCTAAAATCCAAACTGGCGGCTCATGAATTAAAGAAGCTATCACAACTAATTTTTGCTTCATCCCATGGGAATACGTTTTAACCTCTTGATCTAAAGCATGATCAAGTTTCAATCGTTCTGATAAATCTTTAAGTCTTTCATCTCTTGTCTCTTTATCAATTAAATATAAATCAGCAACGTAATGAATATATTCTCTTCCAGTTAGCTTTTCGTAAACTGCATGATTATCAGAAACATAACCAATTCTTAATTTCGCTTCAATTGGCTGCGTTTTTATCGAAAAACCATCAATAAATATTTCTCCATCTGTAATACTTTGAATGCCAACCATACTTTTAATAGTTGTTGATTTCCCCGCCCCATTATGACCAAGAAACCCAAATATTTCTCCGGGATCTATTTCTAATGAAAAATCTTTAACCGCATATTTTTTTGATTTACCATATTTTTTTGAGAAATTTTTAATTTTAATCATCTTAGCACCTTCTTCCATCATTCTATTTTTAAGCCCTTTCTTACCAACATATTCTAACAAAATTAAATGCTCTTCTTTCATCTTTTTTAGTTTATATCTCAAGTTTTTATGATCATCAATAGCAATAAAAATCAAATCATAAACATACCAACTTAAAAACATTACAAAAATAAAACCAAAATAATACATCAGTTGAAACAGCCAAAAGAATTTAAATTCCAAATTATTTATTGTGAAGCTAACGACATTTTGATATTGAATATTAGTCATACTAAATTTACTAATGTCAAATTTGCTTGTTAAAAAATCACTATATGCAAAAAAATAATCAACATTAGCATAATTATTAAACCAAGCATTTAAAAATAAAATCGTTAGATAATAAACTGTGAAAACACCTATTGCCTGAAACATCGCTTTTAAATTTGGTTTTTCAAAACGTTCTAAGGCTACTGCTAAAATTGGAATAGTAAAAGCGTAGAGATGGTTAAAACCAAAATGAATGACTGTAATATTAAAAAAATCTTCTGTCGAATAGTTAGGCATTAATATCGCCAAAATTGCGCCTATTACATTGGCAAAATAAGTAAAATAAAATAACCCTTTAAAGTCAAACAATGTCGAAATAAAAATTAAAATAATTGCTAAATTGCATAAATGAAATGGCAGCGCGCCAATTGATTCTCTTCTTGTGTAAAAATATTGAAAAACTCCCGCAACAGCTAAAAAAAAGATAAAAGCATTTTTAGAATTTTGATCTTTATTTTTCATAAATTGAAATGATAAAATCATTAAAAAGATGACTGCAAAAATTACAAAAAGGTGTTCAATATTAAAATCTTTTGGGGTAGAGCCATAATTACCAAAAACATTATATAGAAATGATTGAGGCATCAAAGCAAACATGGATCCTATCAAAATTAAACCGATATTAACTAGCGTTTTTTTAGTTATGATTGCTTCTTTATTCTTTACAAGTTGATAAAGATGAATTAATGAAATTGAACCAAGTAAAGCAGTTTCAACTAAATACTCCCCAACCCTAAATGAAAATAGCGTATCACCTTGAAAAGCAATTAAATGATATTTAAAGAAAATAATATTCATTACTATAATAATAGGTCCTAAAAAAGCAATTAAAATTTTTAATTCTTTGATTTTATAAATAGTGTTAACCAATACCCACGCAATTAAAACAACATTTAACCATCTTAACACTAATATTAAAAAGCTTAATCCAACCGAAAAAAGCCATGTTTCTGCTGAATTAACCGGAGTATTAATATCGGTTAAAAACAAATTAAAAACATTATTGATATCATCATAAGAAAAAAGTCTAACCAAATAAACCGCAAACAATAACGTTGCCAAAATATAAAAAATTAATTTTTCTTTTTTTGGAAACTTTAACAGCAAGTAAATACTTAATGTTGTTACTACTAACAGTAATGACGCTATAACTATGATATACATATTTGTCCTCAAACTTCCGCTTAAAAACTTTCGTTAAAATAACCGCAAGCATTATTACATATTTTCACATATTATAACACACTTTCACATATTTATCTAATGAATTTTACATTGATTGAAAGACACTTAATAGCACTTTAATTGTCTTTCGTTTCTAATTTCACTATCAAAATAAAAAATTCCAAAACCATCATGATAAACATGCCAAAATTCATGGTAGATTAAACTTTTTAGTTTTGTTAAGCCAAACCAAATTAGTTCTATAATTTCTCTACTCCTAATAAAACAAACTTTTTCCCATTTATTTTAGTATAAAAACCGGCACCACTACACAATCCTAAATATAAAATAATCTCGACATCTAAATTTTTATTGAAGTTTTCGTTAATAGTTTTATCAATATCAATAGTGGCTTTTAAAAAAGAATACAATCCTTTCTCTTGGTCTTCTTTTATTTCTTTTATTAAGATGATTGCTAAATTATCATTTACTTGATTAATGTAATTAGTCCATTGACTTAATTCAAATTGATTGTTTTTAAAGCAATCTTTAATTTTATCAAGTTCATTTCTAACTATAATCATTCGTGTATCTCTCCCCTTATTGGTAGTATTTTTATTTTTTAAATATAACCCCTGTACCTGAATATTTAGTATCATCTCGGTCTAACAATCCTTACTTACGTAATTTTTTAATGTTTCTTAAAATTGTGCTTCTATCTTTACCCATCGCGTTTACCAACTCTGTAATTGTTATATTATTGTTGTTTTATATGTGATTAATATTTTATTTTGAACATGAGAAACTTTATATTTCTTGGCAGCATAATTGGTGGCGTTTATGTATGATAATGTAAATAATCCTATTTTCTTTTCTAGAAATCAATATATTTAAATTAGTATCATGCTCTAGGAACATATAGTCGTTACTTTGAATTTATTGTAATATTACAGTTTTCTCAAAGTTAACATCTTACATATTAGATTGGTCTGTGAAGTTTGTCACTATTCACAACATTTTTAACCGCTATTGACTCTGCTATATTATTCTTTTATTGTATATTTGTATTTAGAGTAATTACTGCCTCCCAAAAATTTAAATTAAAACTTGCTTTTTTAAGAAAAAACACAACTACTTTTAAAAAAATAACCACTCAAATAAACTTTTTAACCACTTATCACTTTTAATTAGATTTTTTATTTTAATCCCATTATAATTAAGATGTCGACAAAGCAAGAGAAAGAGAGGTAAAAAATGAGAGTAAAAATCGTTATCAATGAATTATTTGAACATGACTACGTTGAGATTCATACCAAGGAAGTAAATAAAGAAATAAGCGAGGCAGTTTTACAACTTCAAAACAATACTAAAGTGATTCCAGTTAATGAGGACGGAAAAATAAAAGTTCTCAAACAAACTGAAATATATTTAGTAAAAAGTAGTGAAGGATCTTTAATCGTAAAAACAAAAGACAAAACATACACGCTTAATAAAAAACTTTATGAAGTTCCTTTGTTAATGGGTCCGGATTTTATGAGAATTTCCAAAAGCACTTATATTAATTTAAAACACCTTGATAGTGTTGAAGCAACCTTTGGTGGAGTAATGAGAGTTAATTTGAAAAATAATGACAAGGATTATATTTCAAGAATGTATGTTAAGGAATTAAAGAAATATTTAAAAATTTAAAAGGAGAGAATAATGAAAATATTAAAAAATATTCTTATGGGGTTAATGTCTGGATTTACAATGATGACAATTAGTTTGTTATTTATAGTGTTGTTTGAAAGTGAATTAGGAGAAATTCTAACAAAAACCAGCATCTTAAAAAGCATTTTAAGCAGCGCTTTAATTGGAGTAACTTTTTATTTGGGTAGTTTAATTTATGAAAACGATAAACTAGCCATGGGTTTAAAAACACTTATTCACATGGGCTCAGGTTTGATAGTGTTTTATTTAGGAGCGATATTTGCTGAGTGGATTCCTCTTTATGGTGGGATTGGTGCCTTAATTGGATTTGTGTTATTTACGTTAGCTATTTCATTTTCAATTTGGTTTGGTTATTATCTTTATTATAAAAAAGAAGCTAAAAAGATTAATGCTCAAATTCACAATCGCCAATAACTAACAAAGAAAAATACGAAATCGCATCTCAAAAGTTTTGATAATTACATTGAGTTTTACAATAAAGTAAGGCTGGAAAGCAAATTAGATTGCCATATTCCGGTATTAAATAGGAGTGTGGCAATCTAATTTTTGTTTTATTTAACGTGTCTACTTGACAAGTGTCAGTTCGCTCTATAACCTAAGTTATTTTTTATAATATTCGTCTTTCAATTTATTCCAATAAATTTTATCATCATTGTTAATTTTTCTAATTACACGACAAGGATTACCTGCAGCAACTACATTACTTGGTATCTCCTTAGTAACTACAGACCCAGAACCAATTACCGAATTATCTCCAATTTTAACACCAGGATTAACTATTACATTACCTCCTAACCAAACATTATCACCAATTATAATTTTTTTACCGTACTCAAGGTTACTAGTTCTTATTAAGGGATCAATAGGATGACCGGCTGTATATAATGAAACATTAGGCCCCAATAAAACGTTATTGCCAATAATTACTTTAGAAACATCTATAATCGTTAAATTAAAATTGCTATAAAAGTTATCTCCAATTTCAATATTAAACCCATAATCAACATATAAAGATTTATTGATATTAGCATTAATACCAATACGACCAAATAGTTTATTAGCTATTTCTCTTCTTTTTTGAAAGTCAGAATGTCTAGTATTATTAAATTCATCCATCATTGTTCTAGCCTTATTATTTAAATCTCTTAACTCTTGATCATTAGCCATATATAGTTTTTCTTTTAACATTTTCTCTTTTTCAGTCATATTTTAACCTTCCTTGTTATAATTTTAAAACATAAAAATGCTTACTACATGAATACCTTATTATAGTAATTTTCATAAATTATCATTTAGCAAGAAATCTATAATATTTAAATGAATAATCCCGTCTTGAGTGAAATCAATTTCATCCATGGATATTACATACTTAGGAAAATTATCTTTAATATGATTATACACACCAAATTCTCTTTTTCTGGTATCCTCGTTATTCATTAAATATGTTACCTGATAGTAGTGAATTTTATTTTCTTTAATAGCAACAAAATCAATTTCATATTGATTTACTTTACCGATATAAACTTTAAAACCTCTCCTTAAAAGCTCATTAAAAACGATGTTTTCTAAAATCATTTCAATTACTTGATTATTATTACCAACTAAAGCTTCTCTCATACCGTGGTCAGTAATATAATATTTTTCTTCTGTTTTCAATACCCTTTTACCAATTAAATCATGTCTTTTAACCTTGTGAATTAAAAAAGCTTGTTCAATGTTATTTAAGTAGTTTAAAACAGTATCGACTGACACTCCGATCTTTTGGCTTTTAAAATAATTAGAAATGGAATTTGCGGAAAACGTCTTACCGATATTTGTAAATACATATTGAATTATTTTTTCTAATACAACTGTGTTTCTAATTTTATATCTGGAAACTATATCTTGCAAAACTGCAGATTTAAATGAATCTCTTAAAATATTCATTGATAAAGCATAATCCAAATTAAGAGATTCAATTGATGGCATCCCCCCAAAGTTTACATAGTCATTAAATGTCCCCTTTGGATATAAAACTATAAATTCTTGATAAGATAGCGGATAAACTGTTATCTCAAGATAACGGCCAGCTAAATAAGTTGATAAATCTGAAGATAATAAATCAGCATTAGATCCAGTAATATAAATATCAAAAATATTCATAGCGTGAAAAGCATTAACCGCTTTTTCCCAAGCATTAACACGTCCTACTTCATCTAATAATAGATATAAAGGGCCTACTTTATTTTTAGCCCACTCAAGGACATAATCTGTAAGCTCTTGATAACCACCTATACTAAAACTTTCTGGTAGCTCAAAATTAATCTTTAAAATGTTCGCCTCAATTACACCCAAACTAATTAACTCTTGAGCAAATTGATCAATAATTGTTGATTTCCCAACTCTTCTTAACCCGGTCAGCACTTTAATAAACGGTTTGTTTTGATAATCTTTAAGTTGTTTTAAATATAATTCTCTTTTTATCATTATTATTTATTACGTAGAATAACTACTTCTCTCCCTTTTAATACTTATTATATTTATATTATACTAGAAATTAAAAGGAAAAGCCAACATGAATTCGATTATAACCGACAATTAATATTTTTTTCTCTCTTTTATCGTTTATAATTGAAATTATTAACTTAAAAGAAGCGTTATGATTTTGATAGTAAAAACGAACCCAAAACTTATACAATATAATCAAATTGAGTTAATTAAATCCTTCTGTTTAATTGATATAATTCTACTTTGTTACTACTAAACATTTTTCTTTTAAGAATCTTATAATCTCGCTATCTTTATCTTCATAGTAATATATACAAACTTAATTTATTTTTTAATCTCTTAAACATCCTATAGGGATAACTTTTATTCTATCATCTCTTGTATAAGCCATCTCACCACCAGTAATAATAATTAATAAGTCTGGTTTTTTTATTTTAGCTTTTTCTATTAAACTATTAATTTTTAATAGGTGTTTAGCCGCCTCTTCTATTTGTTTAGAACCTAATTTAAATTCAATTAGTGCATATCTTCCATCAGGTAGATGAAGAACTGCATCAGCTTCCCGTCTTTTG
>Ga0265293_10005511_pt1 | contig 21058 bp, 12 predicted proteins | sample Munlanlewell138R_FD_192505 | JGI IMG/M metagenome (GOLD analysis project Ga0265293, IMG submission 192505) | Leachate microbial communities from a municipal landfill in Southern Ontario, Canada - Leachate well 138R | ecosystem: Engineered > Solid waste > Landfill > Unclassified | place: Canada... | reverse complement strand
ATTTTCTATTGACGATTATTTTAATGATGATGAATACAATAATTATAAGTATAAAACCAATAATTATGCTGCTGATGAAGGAAATAAAGAAATTCCATTTTCAGTAGGGAATTCGTTTCAAGAGCATTTACGAATGCAAGCCGGACTGAGAGAGCTTACAGAAGAACAATTAACGCTTGCCGATTTTTTAATTGGCAATATTGATGAAGATGGATATTTGCGGCGTGATATTGAAAATATTGCCGATGACATTATGCTCACACAAAATATTTCTGTTACCGAAGATGAGCTAAAAACAGTTCTCCGCGTTATCCAAAGCCTTGACCCACCGGGTATTGCAGCAACTTCGTTGCAAGAATGTTTGCTGCTACAAGTGATGCGAAAACAAAAAACCGCCTCAGTTGTTACAGCTACGTATATTTTACGCGATTTTTATGATGAGTTTGTAAAAAAACATTATGATAAAATAATACAAAGGCTTGATATTGAAGAAGAACATTTAAAAGATGCTATTGATGTTATTGTAAAACTTAATCCAAAACCGGGTGGCGATATCACTGATCAATACAGTAAAAATTCTACCTATGCCATTATTCCTGATTTTATTCTTGAAGAACAAAATGGTAATTATGAGGTCATTATGCATGCAAAAAATTCTCCTGACATTCGCGTAAGTAGAGCATATGCCGATATGTTAGCTGATTTAAGAAAAAAACATACAGCTTCTAAATCTCAAAAGGAAGCAATTCAGTTTGTACGTCAAAAAATAGATTCTGCTCAATGGTTTATTGATGCAATTCAACAGCGATATTATACATTGTTGGGCACTATGCAAGCAATTTTTGAATATCAAAAAGATTTTTTTATGAGTGGTGATGAGTCTAAGCTTAAACCCATGATTTTAAAAGATATAGCCGACAAAACGGAGCTTGATATATCTACTGTTTCGCGTGTTGCTAATAGCAAATACATTCAAACACCGTATGGCATAATTCCTCTTAAATTCTTTTTTTCAGAAGGTTTGCAAACGGAATCGGGAGATGAGGTTTCATCACGTGAAATTAAAAGTATTTTACAAGATATAATAATGCAAGAAAATAAGCGAAAACCATATACCGACGAGGAACTTTCGAAAATTTTGCAGGAAAAAGGGTACATTATTGCCCGCAGAACAGTTGCAAAATATCGAGAACAATTAGATATACCTGTAGGGCGTTTGCGAAAGGAATTATAAACTATGTTTAAAAAAATTGCTACAAAACATACTCCTTTTTCTGTATTTGCGTGGATAATTTCTATAGTGTTTCATCCTATTGCGTATGCAACTTTTGGTTCTGCTGTTTTGTTATGGATGCTGCCTGAATATTATTTTTTTCATACAGCAGTTAAACAACAATTTATTGTATCAATATGTATGATGACATATGTATTGCCCTTGTTGGTTTTTCCTATATATTATGTACTGTTGCAACTTTTAAATACCTCTGTTCGTGAACCTCATGCTCGTTTGTTTTTGTTGTTTACAACTACCTGTATATATATATTTACTTATACAAAGTTACTTGTTCACCCTCTTTTTACACCAATTCATACGTATATATTATTATGTGCAAGTTTGCTTTCTTTGAGCTTTCTTATTACTTTTTTTTGGAGAATTAGTTTGCATATGATAGGAATAGGTGGATTTATAGGTTTATTATTTTCTTTACTCAAAATAACTCATATATATAATGAACTGCTCTTTGTTTTAGCAGTTGCTGTTGCAGGAGTAGTTGCATACTCGCGACTGTTATTACAAGCACATTCTCAATCGCAGGTATATGCCGGATTTTTATTAGGTTTTATAGTTTCAGTTGTTTTTTTATATCTGTTGCCTATATGAAAACGCACTGTTATTTCTTTTTTTTATTGTTTTTTGTAAACAAATTGAAAAATTATTTTGGTGTTTTCTGTTAAAAATTATAGCCGTAAAGTAATAAAACATAGCAGATTATTGTATATTCGCATATTAAACAGTATATTTAAATTGTATTTGTATTTAAAATAAGTTTTCATGTTGAGAAAATCAACCTGGTCTTTAATTATAATAGCTGCCATTTTTATCTTGCCTGTAACATTATTTACACAAGATGAAAGTTCTACACGTAGTATTTATAAGAGTATGGACAAATTATTATCCATGCAGCAATACGAACAGGCAATGCCTCTTATTGAACAATTACTTGAAATAAGTCCTGATAATGCTAATTATAATTTTAAAATGGCATATGCAATTATTCGTTCTGCAAATAAACAAAGTCCATTGCCATATCTCGAAAAGGCAATTCAAAATATTACTTCTCGGTATCGTTCTCGTGTAAATGAAACCGCCGCTCCAACAGATGCTTTATGGTTTATTGGGCAGCATTTTTTTAATGAATATAATTATGAACGCGCCGAAGGTTATTTAACACAATATCTTACACATATAAATTCATTGCATATGAATTATTCAGCATGCAAAGAAAAAATTGCAAGCTGTAAAACGGGTCTTGAGCTTATGAAAGAACCTGTGCATGTTACAATTTCTGATTTTAGTGAAGCAGTAGGTATTCAAACATATTTTCATAGTGGATTGTTTTCGCCCGATGAATCAATGTTTATTTTTACTGCCGATTCGTATTTTTACAATGACAATGTAAATAATGGACGAAAAGCACATAACGACGACATTTACATTATATACAAAAAAAATGATGTGTGGAGTAAGCCAAAACCTTTGAGTTCTAATATTAATTCGGAACTAAAAGAAGCAAGTGTTGGTATGCATCCTAACGGAAAAATGCTTCTTGTATATCGCGAAGATCCTGAGTGTGGTAATTTGTATTATTCTGATTTAATTGACAGTAGTATATGGTCGCCATTAAAAAAATTTCCCGCACCAATAAATTCTTCGGCAAATGAAACGCATGCAACAATTTCTGCCGATGGAAAAGTTATATATTTTACTTCGGATAGAGAAGGCGGGTATGGAGGATTAGATATTTATATGTCGCGACTAAATCGTGATGGCACTTGGGGAGCAGCAATAAATATGGGAGCAGCAATTAATTCTTCGCATCACGAGGAAAGTCCACATTTTCAGGCAAATAGCAATCTATTGTATTTTAGTAGTAATCGTCCCGGTGGAATGGGAGGGTTTGATGTGTATAGAGCAGAAATTTCTCAAGATAGTATTGTGTTAGATGTGAAAAATATGGGATATCCTATAAATACTCCACAATATGATATGTTTTTTAAAACAAGTTATGACGGAGGAAAAGCCTATTATTCATCAGCTTGCACTGCTACAAATGGCGAATATGATTTGCAAATAGTTGCATTTGAAGACAAAAAATTATATCCGAATGCTATGGTGCAAGGGCTTGTTATTACTCAAAATAACGATACTCTTAAAAATAAAGATGTATATCTTTTTAATCTTACAACGCGTTCTATAACCGACTCTGCGCAATTAGATCCTGCAACGGGATATTATGTTTGTAATCTTCATTCAAAAAATTCGTATTTTATTTCGGTTGCTCACGAAGGGTATGTATATTATTCTAAACCGTTTCAACTTTCAGAATATTTTTCTGATTATACCTTTGAAAATACTATTATTCTTGACCCGATTTATATAACAGATTCTACCTTACGCCAAAATGAAGGAATGTTTACGGTGTTTAAAAATAATCTTACAGTAGATGATGATGATGCGCTATATGATACGGTAACGAATGTGTTTGCAGTTTCGCATTCAATACAACCACAAAAATTGTCGCGTTTGCAAACAACTATAGACGAAGAAGCTCAAAAACAACATTATGATTATGTTTTAGCACAAGAAAATGTGATTGTACCCACACTCATACCAGAAAACAACGAACTCATTTCTGATTATCCTACACATCCTCCTGATACTATTGATGAACTATCTTCTATAATGCAAGTAGTGCAGGGAGCCGAAAATCAACCTTTGCCACGAAAATCCCAACAAAAATCTATACCAAAAGTTGTTGATGCCGCATTTGCTGATTCTCTTCTTACAAGCGGAGTTGCAAACCTTCAATTTGGACAATATAATGCTTCTGAAAATGATTTGCGTAAAGCAAAATATTTGTATGATTCCTTGCAAGATGTGTCAAAACAATTAGTGTGTTTGGATTATTTAACAGAAAACCAACGAAATATTGGGCAATTAAATAACGCTCTTGAGCTTCAATTAGAATCTCTTTCGTTAATGGAAAAAAATGCAAGTGAACAAGAAATTGCTGCAAAACAAAAACAGTTAGCGTATATGTACGATGAACTTTGGTATAAAGATGAGGCAATAGATTTGTTTGAAAAAAATTTAGAAGCACAAAAAAAACAAAATAATAAAGAGGGTGTTACCGATGCGTATTTTGATATTGCAGATGTGTATATGCAACATAACGAACAAGAAAAAGCAATTGCGTTGCTCAAAGAATCCCTTGAACATATAGCTTCTCAAAAAAAACAAGCCGAAGCGTATAATAAAATAGGAGTTTCATATCATCAATTATATGAATATGTACAGGCAATTGGGTACTATAACAAAGCTATTTTAACAGCAGATGCAATTAATGATTTAGAAGGATTAACATTATATCATACTAATATTGGAAATGCGTTTTATGATAACAACGATTTTCAAACCGCTATGCATCATTATGATATTTCTTTAGAATTATATACAACTTTACGTAATGAGCGAGGAATTGCAATTGCGTATTATAATATTGGAAATGTAAATAAAGAACAAAAAAAGCATACTGTTGCAATAGAAAATTTTACACAAAGTATAGAAAGAGCTGCTAAAATAAAAGATAATGCTATTCTTTCAAAAAATTACTTTGCATTAATGAATGTATATAAATCTCTTGCAAATTATAAATTAGCGTTGTCGTATTATCAAAAATATTATAAACTTCAAAATGTAGGATTTTTGTATGATTCACAAATTTCAGAAGTGAACCAAAAATATCCAATAAACCAAACACAAATTCAACTTCTTGAAACGCAAATGAAACGTACTTCTGATTTGTATGCATTTGAAAAACGAAAATATGAACAAGAATTACATCTTTTATATGAACGTGAAAAATTGCTGTATATATCAAAAATTGCAATTGGTATTGTATTAATTGGTGCTGTTTTATTGTTGATTTTATTGTTGTTCCGATTTAGAACTCGCCGTAAATACTACACACGTTTGTCGTTGCAAAATGCAGAAATTCTTCAAAAACAAGAGGAAATTACTGTTCAAAGAGAAAATTTAGAAACGCTTAATTATCAGTTAGAGCAATTATCGATAGTGGCAAGTAAAACTGCAAATGCTGTTGCTATTATTACACCAAATGGAGATGTTGAATGGGTAAATGATGCATTTTTGAACTATTATTCTGAACAACCAAAAAACTTTTTTGATTTCTCAAAATCCGAAGATGAAAAATCACAACTCACACATTCTATTCAAAATAAAACCTCGGTGTTATACGAGGTGCAACGAGTTCAAAATGAAAGTTTAGTGTGGATTCAATGTATGGTTACTCCAATAGTTAATAATAATGAATTGTCGAAACTTATAATAATAGAATCTATTATTAATGAATTAAAATTACGCGAAATAGAAATTAAAACACAGCGTGACGAAATTCTTGTTCAAGCACAAGAGATTGAAAAACAACGAGATATTGCAGTTTATCAAAATAAAGAAATTCAAAAACAAAAAGAATCTATTGAAAGTTCTTTAGAAGAATTGCAGATAACTCAAAAGAAATTAATTGAATCCGAAAAAATGGCTTCTTTAGGAAGTTTGGTCGCTGGTATTTCGCATGAAATTAACACTCCCGTTGGTATTGGTGTTGCTGCAACAAGTTCGCTCAGTTCTAATACAGAATCATTAAAAGAATTATTTGAATCACGAAAAATGAAACAATCTGATTTGCAAAATTATATTGTTTCAACGCAAGAAGCAACAAATCTTATTCGCTCAAATCTTGAACGTACAGGCGAATTGGTGAAAAGTTTTAAACGCATTTCGGTTGATGAAATGACAGACCAAAAAAGGCTGTTTAATATGCGTGAATATATACATGAAGTGCTTACAAGTTTAACGGCAGAAACCGCAGAACGCACTATTCAATATAATATTGACTGTCCTGATGATATTGAAATTACTAATTATCCTGCTGCTTTTGCAAAAATTATTTCGAATATGATGAAAAATGTGTTGTTACATGCTTATACAAAAGAGCAAACACATGAAATTTCTATAGTGGTTCGAATAATTGATAATTCGCTGCATTTCCAATTTTCTGATAAAGGAAAAGGAATGTCTCCTGATGTTGTGCAAAAAGTGTTTAATCCTTTTTTTACAACAAACATGCAGCTTGGTAAGGGGTTAGGAATGAATGTGGTATATAACACTGTAACAAATCAATTAAACGGTGAAATTTCATGTGAAAGTGCCGAAAACGAAGGCACAAGCTATCATATTATTGTTCCCTTATTGCAATAAAATATACTTGTTTTAGATACTGTGTTTGTAGCAATTATGTTGCTATGATATACTTAAATAGTATGCTTTTTTACTTCACATGTATCAGTACATGCTGCTAAAAGCTCTAATTGTGTTTTTTGTAATATAGGATGAACAAAATCAGGAACACATTCCACAAGTGGCAACAATACAAATTTTCTATTTTGAATATGTGGATGAGGAATTGTGAGATTTTCTGAATCTATAATCTGCGAATCATAATATAGTATGTCAATATCAATAGTGCGAGATTCATAACCTTGAAATGATGAACGTTCACGCCCATGCAAGCTTTCTATGTGCAAACATTTACGCAAACATTCATGAGGCGACAATGTTGTTTTGATAATAAGGAGCTGATTCAAAAAAAACTGTGAATCATCAAATCCCCAAGGTTCGCTTTCAAAAACACTTGATTGCGAAATAATATTTCCTATGGAATGGTGCATTTCATTACGCACATTTTCAAATGTTTGTAATATATTATCTCTATTAGCTCCTAAAATAACAATAAGCGTATGCATGTACTATAATGATTATAACTTTTTGATTATTTCGATAAGAAAACTACCTTTGTATAGTTTATAAAACATACAAAATTCAACAAAAAAAATGAAATGAAAAAGTTTTTGAAATATGTATTTGCCACGTTTACGGGCACAGTGTTAGGGATTTTTGTGATTATATTAATTATAGGCGGCATTACATTTAGTATGTCTGGATTGCTTAAAGAACAAACAATTACAATTTCCGATAATGCTATATTAGTAATTTCACTGCAAGAGAAAATAAGCGAAAAAACTACTCATAACCCTTTTGATTCATTCTCGCCAACCGAAAAATCTTCAACTATTGGTGTTTTTGATATTTGTCAAAGTATTCAAAATGCAGCAAAAAACGATAAAATTAAAGGTGTTGTACTTTTGCCGAATGTGATAACTGCACAATATTCAAGTGTGCAAGAAATTCATAAAGCTTTGGTTGATTTTAAACAAAGTGGAAAGTTTATATATAGTTATGCCGATATATATACTCAAAAAGGATATTTATTAGCAAGTGTTGCCGATAAAATATTTATGAATCCAGAAGGTATGTTTGAACTTAAAGGCATTACATCAAATACAATTTTTATTAAAGATGTGTTAGAAAAAATAGGTATTGAACCTGTTCTTTTTCGTGCTGGAAAATATAAAAGTGCTGCCGAAAATATTACACGCACAAATATGAGTCAGGAAAATCGTGAACAGGTGTTTTCTTTTATTTCTGATGTTTGGGAGCATTATCAACAAAGTATTACAACAAATCGCCCAGCATTATGTAATGATTTTTCAACTATTGTTGATTCATTATTAGTTTGGAATGCAGAAAGTGCTTACACCTATGGATTTATTGATTCAATTGCATATTATGATTCTTTTCTTTCACATATTCGAACAGAACTTGAAATTGATGAAACAAAAAAAATTCCTCAAATATCGCTTCAGGATTATATTTCATATATGCAACAACAAAAAGTGTTAGAGCCTAAATCAGAAGAAAAAATTGCACTTATTATTGCAGAAGGTTCTATAGATATGGGAAAAGGCGATGATTCAAGTATTGGTAGTTCGACATATACTCGTATTATTCGCAATGCTCGACAGGATACAACTATACAAGCAATTGTTCTTCGTATTAATTCGGGAGGTGGGTCGGCTCTTGCTTCAGAAATAATTTGGCGCGAAGTTGCATTAGCAGCCCAAACAAAACCTGTAGTCGTTTCTATGGGAGATTATGCCGCTTCGGGAGGATATTATATTGCAACACATGCCCATACAATTGTAGCAGAGCCATCAACACTTACGGGTTCTATTGGTGTGTTTGGTATGTATGTGAAAACAAATACTTTAATGCAAAAAATAGGTGTTCATATAGATACCGTAAAAACAAATACTTTTTCTGATTTTGGTTCTACAACACGCGATATGCATTCTCGAGAAATTGCGGTAATTACTACAAGTATTGATTCAATATATTCCACGTTTAAACAACGTGTTTCTGAAGGTAGAAATTTATCTCTTTCTACAGTTGAGGCTCTTGCTCAGGGCAGAATATGGAGCGGCACACAGGCTCTTGACCTTGGATTAATAGACACTTTGGGAGGTGTTTTTACTGCAATTACTATTGCAGCTGAAAAAGCAAATATTTTAGATGATTATTCAATTCAAATATTCCCAAAATCTAAAAGCTATATAGAAATGCTTACGGAAAGTTTTATGGATTCTAACAATGCGTTTTATACACATATTGAATCAATTTTTGGAAATGATACGCGTACCATATATTCATATTTGAAATATATTCCTAAGAAAAATGGAGTATATATGCAAGCACCATATACACTTACAATTGAATAATATGCGAATAATTCGATATGTGTTGTTTCCTTTTTCGTGCATTTATTGGTGCATTACCTATATTCGAAATGTGATGTTTGATAAAGGAATTATTTCGCAATCGGCATTTTCAATACCTATTATTTCATTTGGCAATATTACCGTAGGAGGAACAGGGAAAACACCTCATACACAGTATCTTATTTCTAAATTGCGGCATACACACTCTGTGGCAACATTAAGCAGAGGATATAAACGTAAAACAAAAGGCTATGTTGATACAACGCAAGCTGAAGTGACTCCTCAAATTGTTGGTGATGAGGCTTTTATGACTCATAAGAAATTTCCAAATAACATTGTTGCAGTTTGTGAAAAACGTGTTGTTGGAGTGCAATCAATTCTTACAAAGCATCCTCATATAAATTGTATAATTCTTGATGATGCGTTTCAGCATCGGCATATTTTACCCGGTTATCAAATTCTTCTTGTTGATTATACTCGTCCTATTTGGAACGATTTTGTGTTTCCAACAGGAAATTTACGCGAAGGAACATATGCTGTTGCTCGTGCAAATGCGATTATAGTAACAAAATGCCCATTTATTACCGATGATATAAAAAAAATGTGGAGAAAAAAATTACGATTACAAGCACATCAAAAACTCTTTTTTTCATCTATTTCGTACGGAAAACCATATGCAATGTTTTCAGAAAAACATGTTGATTCTTTATCAAAACTTCTTGAAAATAAGTATGTAATACTTGTAACAGGTTTAGCACGTGCCGATTCATTGTATCAATATATACAAACATATACCGCAAATTTAGTCCATTTTGAATATCCCGACCATTATGAATATACCACAACCGATATTGCTGATATTGTGAATGCAACTAAAAATATATCGGAATATGTTATAGTAACTACCGAAAAAGACATGCACAAATTACATTTTGCAGGTTTGCCTGATACCGTTAACGGATATGTGATACCAATAGAACCTACGTTTGACGATGAATCAGCTTTTTTACAGGAAATTACCAATTATCTTTCACAAAATTCACTTAAAAACCAATGAACTTTTTAGCACATTCATTTTTATCGGGACAAAATAATTTTATACTTATTGGTAATTTTATTGGAGATTTTGTAAAAGGGAAACAGCACGAAACATATCAAAAAGAAATACAACAAGGTATTCTTTTACACAGATTTATTGATAGTTTTACCGACAACTCGGCTATTACAAAAGAAAGTAAAAAAATATTTGCTTCAGTGTATGGAAAATACGCTGGAATAATTGTAGATATTATATATGATCACTGTTTATCGGTGCATTGGAATTCTTATACACATGTTCCTCGCAAATTATTTATTGCACATGTGTATAAAACTTTATCGGTCTATCATCATATTTTGCCGCTTCGGGCACAGCAACTTATTATTTCAATAATACATCATAACTGGATGCAATATTATGTGTCATTTTATGGTATAAAAACCGTGTTGCAAAAAATGGCAACTCGCACAACTTTACCAGAACATTCAGATGAATGTGTTCAAATTTTGAGAGATAATTATGCAATTTTGAATGAACAATTTCAAGAGTTTTTTCACTCTATTCTATTAGAACTCAATTTTACAACAACGAAAACGTAGATAAAATTTCAATGATTTTGTCCTTTTTAATAGGTTTTGCAATATAATCGTAGCAACCTAAATCTCCTGACTTCGTCAATGCGACACCCATTTAAGATTGATTCCAAAAATCAATTTCAAACAGTTTAGAAATTAATTTGTGTTTTTCTATTATTAGCATAGTTTTAGAGATTGTTTCGTTGCTTTCTTGTGTTTTATCCTTCTGAGTGTCAGAGAGCTAATCTAAATAACGATAAATCTTATTTAAATCAATATTTTCATCAAAATAAGACTTTAAATAATCGACTGTGGCAACTTTGCTTTGTGGTTGACATATACGAGATACAACTAAATGCTTCAGGATATCGTCGTTAATTTGATCAAAACCAATGTTTTTATAAATAGGATTTAATATTAATTGAGTTCCGTTTATTAAAATGTGTTTTATCTTATTTAAAAGGCCTTCTACAACAAGTTTTTCTTCTTCTTGACGAATATGGTCTAAGAACATATCACGTCCTTTAGTCTGTTCCGAAACCCATTTTTTTCCTTGTGAATATAGATTATCAATTTCAACAGGATTAGAGTTTGTACCAATTGTTTTAAGATAGCGAATCTTGCCGTTACGTTTCTCGACAATTACAACGGTTGTGCTTCCTGATCTATTTGGTTTTTTGCGAACATACATTCTCCAAATTTAGCTGATTTTTTCTTGCGACACCCAAAAAGGTACCGCAAAATTTGCAATCCCTTAGTAATCATAACATTATAAATTTATAGAAAAATAAGTGATAAAGTCAGGAGGTTGGATTTTCTGACTTGGATATTTTAGTGCCTGCTTTTTTAAACGCTATGGTATAAAACCATCAGACTATATACGCAAATAAACAGTCCTCCATTTTAGTATAGACACCTTGTGTGTAAAATTGCGTGTTGTTATTTTTTTGAAAATATTTTGTAGTCGCAAAGAATAATTTTATATTTATTGAAACAAATACCAAAGTCTGTTTTATGCGAAATCAAATAAAAATGATTAAATATAAAATTAGATCACCTTAAAAAATAAAATTATTTAACAAAATAATTTTATGTGTAAAAGCTATTATATATAAGTAAAAATTTTTAAATTTTATAACATGAAAAAATATATTTCCATATGTTTATTAATGTTTAATATAACATTTATCTATTCTCAAATTCCTGAAAATGATGATAATTGGCAGCTTGAATTTGAGGATGAATTTACTATACCAACATTATTAGATACTTATTATTCTCCTAGAGTTTATGTTAATTCTCTAATACATGGGGATTGTGCTGTGAGTTGTACACAAGAACTTCAATGCTATCAAAAAGCAAATATTGAATATCAAGATGGAATTTTAAAATTGGTTGCTAAAAAAGAAAGAATCTATGAAAGATTAAATGTATTTGAACCAGAAACCGCTATTTTAAGTGATGGTATACAAAACAAAAGATGGTTTGATTATACCTCTGGAGCAATAATGACACATTCCAGAGAATCCTATGGTTATTTTGAAATTCGATGCAAAATACCAAAAGGAAAAGGTTTTTGGCCTGCATTTTGGTTATATCACGATCCTGGTTGTAATAAAGGTCGGGAAATAGATATCTTAGAGTTAAATGGAGAAGCTTCTATTACTGCTAATAATTATGGTGCGACTATACATTATTCATATATTTCTGGTACTGAATGTAAAGGCGGTTCAAGTGGTATGCAAATTCAGAATTTACCAGATTTGTCACTAGATTATCATACATATTCTGTAGAATGGACTCCTAGTAAAGTATTGTTCTATTTAGATAATAAATTAGTGAGATTTTTAAATCATACATACGTACCTTCTGAAGGTATGCATATTATCGTAAATTTAGCAATTGACCCATGGTATTCTCCAAATTTTTCTAATTTCGTATCGAAATCATTAGATATTGATTATATTAAATATTATAAACTAAAAATGGATTGTGGAGATCCAATTACCTCAAGCGAAGGTAATAACTTCAATTTCTCAAATTTTGATTATAAAGTAAAAAAATCATTTTCAATAAATAATTCAACACTAATTATAGGCTCTAAAGTTACATTAAGAGCAACAGATTTTATTGAATTTACTCAGAATTTTAATGTTCCAATTGGTGCTGAATTCAATGCAATTACAGTTCCGTGTCACTAATTAAATAATTTTAAAACTAAAGAAAAATGAAAACAATTAATATATTAATTACAACAGTAATTTTATTAATCAATGTAGATTTATATTCTCAAATCAATGTGGATAATGTTGGAGATGTCTCAATTGGACAGGTAATTTACACAAAAAAACATAACTTAGGTTATCGTACAATAGAACTAAAATCTCCTAATTGGGATGGGGGATTTATAATTGATAAGTCAGGATATAATAGTATGTCAACCTTTAGACCTAATACAACTTGGTATGGGTCTCTAGGTACAAGTTCTTATCATTTTGGTGTTGGGTATATTGAACATATATATACTTGGATTTTAACGAATTATTCAGATGAGCGATTGAAGGAAAACATTGAAAATATCGAAACTCCATTAGAAAAAATAATAAAATTAAATGGAGTCACATATAATTTGAAAGATTCTAATAATATAGAACTTGAATCCAGCGAATATAAAGATCAATCTTTTAAAAAAAAGCAAATTGGTTTTCTTGCTCAAGATTTACAGACGGTTTTTCCTGATCTTGTTTTTCAAGAATCTGATTCTTCAGAATATTGTATTAATTATATTGGTTTAATTCCTGTGCTTGTTGAATCAATTAAAGAACAACAATCTATGTTAATTGAGCAGGAACAGAAGATTAATGAGCTTACAAATTTGTGTAATAATAAAGATAAACAATTAAAAAGTGAAACTAATACAGAAATATTTGAAGATAATAAAAATCAATTAAATGCTATTTTATATCAAAATCGTCCAAATCCTTTTGATAGTAAAACAGAAATATTGTGTACTATTCCATTAAATGCATCCTCCGCACAGTTATTTGTATATAATTTAGAAGGAATGCAATTAAAAAAAATTGAGATTTTAGACAAGGGTGTTACAAGTATTATTATAGATGGTTCCGCATTGAAAGCAGGAATGTATTTGTATACATTAGTTGTTGATAACCTTGAGATTGCAACAAAAAGAATGATTTTAACTAAATAATTAAATTAATTATGAAAACTTTAATAAACCTTTCTCTAATTACACTCGTGTTTTTATGTTTTTTTTCATGCGATGAAAAAGTAGCCCCCCCCAAAAAAACTTATAATTATTTAAAATATAATCCACCAAAAGTATTGTATCCTAATGATTCAATTCTAATTGATTTAAACAACGATAATTTTAATGATGTGATAATTAAATCATTTTTATTTATAGACTTACCTGATACGATACTTAAAAATACCATTTCTATTATTGATACTAGTTTTAAATTAAGTTATGGTCAAAGATATAGTAGTTATTTTGAATTTATTTTAAATGGTGATAGGGTAAATCCGCAGAATGTTCATTGGTCACAAGAAATACCTATAAGTGGCTATATTAATAGTGTGTCAACGGGTATCTGGAATGATAATAATAATGAAGATAAATATTTAGCAATTTTAAAGTGTGATAATGAATTAGTAAAAATGGGTTGGTTAATGTTATCATGTACAGATTCTTCTATAACTTTAAAAGAATTTTATATGAATAATATTTCTAATTCTCAAATTATTATTGGAACAAAATAGCCATAATACATAGCTAAAACCGTTATGGGCAAGCTTTAAAAAACTCCTTTCAAAAACAGACGATGAATGGTTTGACATAGTATGTGAATTAATTAACAATAAAAACACACGAAAAACAATAATTGAACGCTATTCTATTGATGCGTTTGTAGAAAAATATATTGTTTTATTTCATAAACTTGTACAATAAAGAAATCTTTATCGTATTTCTGAAATACTCCCTATTGTTAGGACAGTTTTGTTATCTTTTTAAGATAGCGAATCTTTCCGTTGCGTTTCTCGACAATCACAACGATTGTGCTTCCTTATCTATTTGGTTTTTTGCGAATATACATTCTACAAAATTAGCTGATTTTTATTTGCGACACCCAAAAAGGTGTCGCAAAATTTACAAGTCCTTAGTAATCAGAGCATTATAAATTGACAGAAAAATAAGTGATAAAGTCAGGAAAACCGTGTTGCAAAAAATGGCAACTCGCACAACTTTACCAGAACATTCAGATGAATGTATTCAAATTTTGAGAGATAATTATGCAATTTTGAATGAACAATTTCAAGAGTTTTTTCATTCTATTCTATTAGAACTCAATTTTACAATAACGAAAATGTAGATAAAATTTCAATAATTTTATCTTTTTTAATAGGTTTTGCAATATAATCGTAGCACCCTATATCTTCAGCAATTGCACGTTCAGCATTCAAATCAAATGCCGAAAGAATTACAATAGAAACATTTTTATTATGGCGTAAAATTTCTTTGCTTGCTTCAAAACCGTCCATAACGGGCATTTTAATATCCATAAATATAAGTTGAATAGTAGGGTTTTTTAGAAACAATTCAACAGCCTCTTTTCCTGTATGTGCACGTATAACGTGTATGTGAGCAAAAGCAAGAAGAGTTTGTATATATAAAAAATTTATATCATCATCTTCGGCAACCAACACTGTGTGTTCATCTTGTGTAGCAATTTGAGTGTCTTTTGTTGCTGTTTTTGTTTCTGTGAATGTGTAAGGAATAGTAAAATAAAATGTTGAACCTTCCCCTTCTGTTGATTCAACCCACATTGTTCCACCTAAAAGAGAAGCAATTTTATATGAAATTGCCAAGCCTAAACCTGTGCCTCCATATTGCTTTGTTTGTGCATCTGTAATCTGCTGAAAACGTTCAAAAATAGCACTTTGATATTTTTGTGGTATTCCAATACCTGTATCTTTTACAAAAAATACAATGTGCTTATTTTCCAATACATATCCCACTTCAATAGAGCCAGAATCGGTAAATTTAATGGCATTACTCATTAAATTTAAAACAATTTGTTTTATGCGAGTTTTGTCAGATATAATTGAAGCTTCAGTGTTTTTTAATCCATGAGAAATACGTAGTTGCAAATTTTTTTCTTGTATTTGAGGAGCAAAAAAATCGGTAGTTTCTTGAATGAGTTCATGTATATTTACTGTTTCTGAATGAATATACAATGTATTGCTTTCAATTCGGGATATATCTAAAATATCATTTACAACTACCAATAATTGTTTACTGCTGCTAATTACTATGTCAGCATATTTTTTGCGTAATTCAAAACTCAAATAGGGGTCTTTTAAAAATTCGGCAAAGCCAACTATACCGTTCATTGGAGTGCGGATTTCATGGCTGATATTTGCTAAGAAAACCGATTTTAATCTATCACTTTCTTCTGCTTTTTCTTTTGCTGACACAAGGTCTTCGAGCAATAATTTTTTTTCAGTTACATCTTCATTAATAGCAACAAAATGAGTTATTTCTCCTTCGGCGTTAATAATAGGGGTAATTAAACCTTTTTCCCAATACAGTTCGCCTGTTTTTTTTATGGTTTGAAATTCGCCTTCCCAATCGTTTCCTGAAGTAACCGTTTCCCAAATATTTTTATAAAATGCTTCTGATTGTGTTTCTACCTTAAAAAAAGAAGGTTTTGTTCCGAGTACCTCATCAATTGTATAGCCACTTATTTCACAAAATTTTGCATTTACATATTCTATATCTCCATTATTATTTGTAATAATAGTACTTACCGGACTTTGCTCAATAGCTTTACTTTGTAAAATAGTTTGTTTAAGTGCTTCTTTTTTGTCGGTTACATCATGCACAATAGAATGTGTATATACCGTTCCTTTTATTTCAATAGGACTGCTATATACTTCTACATCACGAATTGTTCCATCTGCTTTTCGGTGCTGAAAATCAAAAAAAGTGAGGTTTTTATCTTGTGCTTCAACAACTTTTTCCACAATTTTGTCATACGAAAGTGTATCAACTTCGGTGATTTTCATTTTTAAAAACTGTGCTTTATCCCACCCGTAATAATCAACAGCAGCTTTATTTACATTAATAATATCGCCGCTCATAGGTTCAACAAGAAATTGAATAGCGGTATGGTCTTCAAATTGTTTTCTATATATTTCTTCGCTTTCTAAAAGTGCTAATTCTGTTTGTTTCCGTTCAGATATATCTTCTATATATCCTTCAATAGCAATTATGTTTCCATGTTTATCAAATACACCATTTCCACGTTCCCATACCCATTTTATGGTTTCGTTTTTACACACAATTCTGTATTCAAGCAAAAAGCTCTCTTTATTTTTAATAGCAGTTTTAATTACTTTATTTACATATTCAGCATCATCTTTATGGGTAATTGAATTGTATGTTACTGATTTACTTATAAAATCAAAAGGAGTATATCCAGTTAGTTCGGTAACCCCAGAACTAACAAATTCCATATGCCAATTTTCATCATACGTACCATGATAAAACATTCCCGGCAAATTAGAAAACAGCGACTCTAATTTACGATTGCTTTCTTCGAGTTCTTGTAATATTTGTCGTTCTTTAGTTTGATTATGAATCACAAATACAAGTCCGGTAATTACAGAATTATTGTCTCTAATAGGAGCAATACTTTCGTTTATAGGAATACTTTGTTGTTGATGTGTGCGCAGTTGAGCATGATATAGTGTGTGTTTTTTTCCTGTTGTTATTACATGTTGTATAATTTCGGAATGTGTGCTATTATTTTGTTCTTGTGTTATCGTAAATAAATCATCAATATATTTATGCTTAGCCTTTGCTTCAGTACAACCTATTAATTCTTCGGCTATACCATTCACATTTTGTACTATACCTAATTCATTTGTTACAATTACAGCATCGCCAATACTATACAACATAGTTTTATATTGTTCTTGTAGCATATACATTTTTTTATACATGCTTTGCTTTTTATTTGACTTTTGCAGCAAAAACACAAACACAAAAAGCAACACCACAACAATGAAAAGAACAATTATATATATTTGAGATTCAATTTGTTGGGCATAAAATTCATCGGCAGGTAAAATAGTATATATATAAAGATTTGTATGCTTTATATTATGTACCACAAATAAATCTTGTTTTTTAAATAATGAGTTTTTTTGAGAAACTTGCCCTGTATATAAATTGTTTTTTTTAATAGAATCAAGTACGCTATACGACATAAAAAAGGAATCATGCGAATAGCGTTCGATTTTATGTGTTGCATAATTATAGTGTACTAAAGAAGAATTTGCTTGAAAAAATATATTTGTGAATGTACTTCGAGATACATCTGTAAGTGTTTTTTGTGCAAGTGTTTTTTTGATTGTTTGAGAAACAGCATGTTGAAAAACCAAAAAACCTAATCGTTCATCTGCTTCGGAAAATAAAGGCACCACAAAATCAACTACTATAAGTGAGTCTGTATTATAGTATATATCAGAAACATGTACGGTTTGTTTCGAAATAGTTTCATATTTTACATCATAGTTAAATTGCAATTTTGCTATTCTTTCTGATTCTGAAGAAAAAGAAGAGTCTATAAAAAAGATACTTGCAATATCATGTTCTTCGGCTATAAGAGAAAGGAATTTTTTTATTTGTACATAATTTTTCTCAGAAAAATATTGAGAAACAAATGTTTGTATATATGGATTCTGAGCCAGTAACTTAGCATCGGCAATTTCATCCATATACCAATCAGATATTTGCTTCGATTTTAATGAATTAACAGCCGAAATATATGAATACGTGTTTGATTTAAATGCAGCATTTTGATGTTGAATATATACCCAAACACCTCCACATAAAAGTAGAAAAACAGCAATAAATATGAATGTTGTTTTATTACGAAACATTATTAAAATATATGCATAAATTATTTAAATAGTTTCAAATATATTATAAAGTACCGAAAAAACAACTATATTTACGAGAGATTTATATGTGTAAATTTACTTGAATTTTATATTTATTTTGTTTCTAAAAAAAAAACAATTATTTTTAAACAAAAATAGGGTATTCAATACAAAATATGAGAGTAATTAGTCTACTACTTTGTTTAAGTATAGGGAGTGTTGCTGTGTCGCAGGTATATTACCATACTGATTTTGAAACAAATCCTGTAGGAACTTCCTACGAACGAGCTGTGTGGGCTGCAGATGGATTTAATCCTGACACATGGGATAATGGCTTGGGAACACGCACTTATCTTGATAATTCTACATCGGTTTCGGGAACAAAATCTTTGCGTGTAACATATCCTGCCGGAGAATTTGGTACTGGTCCAAATGGCACGCAAATTCCTTTATTATTTGCTCCACAAAACGAAGTGTATATGTCGTATTGGCTTAAATTTTCTGATAATTTTAGCTGGGGAACTACAAGCGAAGGCGGAAAATTACCCGGTTTAGCGGGCGGACAACGATGCAGTGGGTGTGCCACATGCACTGGTTCTAATGGGTTTTCAGCACGGCTCATGTGGCGACCGGGAGGGCAGGCTGTCCTTTATTTATATCATATGGATAAAGTAAATGCCTGTGGCGATAATCTTAATTTAGTATATCCTTCAGGCAATAATGTTATTTTTAATAAAGGTGAATGGTATCATATAATGCAGCGTGTCCGAGTTAATTCTAACGGAAGTACTGCCGATGGCGAAGTAGAAGTTTGGGTAAACGGACAACAAGTGTTGCTCACAACAGGATATAGATTTACTTCAAATGGCGATAAGGTAGATAATTTATATTTTTCTACATTCCATGGCGGTTCAGATGCTTCTTGGGCTCCAACCGAAACGTGTTATACATGGTTTGATGATGTGAAAATATCATCGAATCCAGAAGATGTGAAATATAAAAAATGTATAGGTCCAGATTTAGGTCCAAATACAAGTTTATGCGGAGTTTCTTCGGTTGAATTGAACGCACATGTGAGCGAAACAAATGCAACATTTCAATGGATTAAAGATAATGTTACACTTGGAACATCTGCAAATCTTACTGTAACAACGCCCGGAACGTATGTGCTTATATATGATAGCCTTGGCTGCATACAACGTGATACAATTATAGTTTCATTGTATTTACAACCAAATCTGGGTGCAGATAAGGAAATATGTAACACTTCGTTCGAAATGCTTGACGCACAGGATTCGGGCGTTGGATATACGTATATATGGGAAAAAGATGGCGCGGTGATTTTAGGTGCTACTAACCGAACATATTCGGCTTTTCAAGCAGGGAAATATGGTGTGACTGTTTCTGCCCCAGGCTGTGCCGATGCGTATGATGAAATTACTCTTACTTCTGGCTTATTACATGTACCAAATGTTAGTGGAAACGAAGGGCAAAGTGTAACAATTACCGTACAAGAAACAGGCGAGAATTATGGTTGGTTTTTAGCTCCCGAAGGAGGTAGCACGCTTGCAAGTTCGTCATCATATACTACAACAATTGGAGCTGCTAATTCATTTTTATATGTACAAGATTTAGGTGGATTTACAGGGCTTGTTGGTAAAAAAAATGCAGCTATTACATATACCGATAATCGTTTTGACCGTAGAATGAAATTTGAAGTGTTTCGAAATTTGAGCATTGATTCAATAACTATTTATGTAGTTGCACAACAAAATGTTACAATTAACATTTTAGATGAGAATCAAGCAAATATTTTATTTACAAAAACGTGGACAAATGTACCGGCAGGGGAGCAACGAATTGCATTACATGCTCAACTCACTGCGGGAACATATTATATGGACGCAATGGGTTCAACCGGAAGTCTCCGTCATTCATACGAAGCTGATACGGATATTTCTTTTCCCTATACAATAGATGGACTGATTTCTATTCTTGGTTCAAATCTCGCATGGATAGATGATAAACCGTATTATTTGTTTTTTTATAATTGGCGTGTTTCTGCCGGAAATACCTGTGCCCGAACACCTGTATTGCTCGAAAAAATAGAAACACCTGTGGGTTATGAATATGAAGCAGAAGATGCAACACTCACGAATATGACTGTTGTAACAACGCCTGCAGGATATTCAGGAACAGGAGCTGCCAAAATGGACGACACGGGAAGTGTATCGTTTGTGGTTTCGCTGCCTGAATCAGGTTCGTACAATGCAGTGCTTCGTGTTGCTACTCCAAATGGAAATAAAGACCAAGATTTATATGTGAATGGGGCATTTTATTCAACGTTAAAGTTTCCTGCACATGCAAATTATTTTGATTTTTCAATGGGAACGTTATTTTTACAAGGTGGAACAAATACTATTGAAATTCGTGCAAATTGGGGTTGGATGACGTTTGATAAACTTACTCTTTCAAAAGCAGAACCTATTGATTA
>Ga0265293_10005510_pt1 | contig 21062 bp, 17 predicted proteins | sample Munlanlewell138R_FD_192505 | JGI IMG/M metagenome (GOLD analysis project Ga0265293, IMG submission 192505) | Leachate microbial communities from a municipal landfill in Southern Ontario, Canada - Leachate well 138R | ecosystem: Engineered > Solid waste > Landfill > Unclassified | place: Canada... | reverse complement strand
AACGGCGTCTGTCTCGACTCGACCAATACGAGATAAGTTTTCTTTGATTATCGCCTCTTTGTAGAGTATCTGTTGTCCATTGTCGATAAACTGCAGGTCACACCCCCCACACAATCCGTAATAGGGACAACGGGGCTTGATTCGAAGGGGGCTTGCCTCGATAATCTCGACGACTTCACCACGGCTAAAATCGCGCTTCTCCTCAGTTATCTCAACTAGGAGTCGTTCATTGGGGAGGGCGCCTGAGACAAAGAAAACCTTGCCCGCGTGGCGCGCTAAAGCCTCCCCTTTGGCCACCATCTTCTCAATTGTGAGTTCAATTCTCCTCTTCATAACCTACCAGATGGCAAAACTCATCGACATACTTCTCAATGACTGCCATACTCCCCTCCCAGAAAGAGCTCTTTGTAATATCTAAAGAGGCTGAAGCAGCCACTTTTTCGGCACTCTCTTGGGCACTAAAAAGGAGCAGCTCGTCGTACTCTCTGGCAAACTCTGGCCTCTTTTGTCCTTGTTGGTAGACTCCTAGTCCAAATAGAAGACCAAAGGCATAGGGAAAATTGTAGAAAGAGAGGTCACTACTATAATAGTGGCTTTTTAGTGCCCACATATATTTATGGAGAGCCTCTTCATCAAGGGCATCGCCGTAACTCCTCTTTTGTGACTCCTCCATAATCCTATTAATCTGCTGGCCTGTTAAATCCCCTTTGGCCCGCAGTGCAAAGAACTCCTTCTCGAAATAGAAACGACTCAGGATATCGACACATGTTTGCGTAGCGTCTTGTAGAAAACCCTCTATTAAGACGACCCGCTCGTCTGCACTGCTCTCCTTTAAGGCCCCTTCAAAGATGAGGAGCTGACTAAAAATGGAGGCGGTCTCTGCCAAGGTCATCGGGTAACTCCTAAGCAGAGCCGGCAAATCTTTAGTTACATAGTCATGATAAGCGTGGCCCAATTCATGGGCTACCGTGGAGAGGCTGTCGAAAGAGCCATCCCAGTTGGCTAGCACCCTAGTCTCTTTGCGCAAAGGGAAAGAGGTACAGTAGGCTCCCCCGACTTTCCCCTCTCTAGGTTCACTATCGATCCACTCTTGGTCAAAAGCCATTTGCGCAAATTCTCCCATTGGAGGGTGGAATTTACTAAAGAGGTCAACAATTATAGTTTGACCCTCTTGGTAAGTATACTTCTTAAGCGCTTCCCCTAGGGGGGCAAACAGGTCGTAAAAGGCTAACTTCTCGATCCCTAAGGCATGAGCTTTAGCTTTGAGGTAGCGCCTGAAAAGGGGCAAATAATCTTCAATGGTGCCAATCAAAGTCGCTAAAACAGCTTCACTGATACGGGCCTGCTTTAAAGACTGAGCGAGGGCAGAGGGATAGCCACGCCGTTTTGCTAAGGAGATGGTTGTCCCTTTGACGCCGTTGAGGGCGTAAGCAAAAGCTGTTTCGTGGGTTTTAAAAATCTCCAACTCTTTCTTGTAGGCACTTTCCCTGACTTTGCGCTCTTTGGCAAAGGCGAGGGGCCTCAGCTCAACTACTGTTTTTTCTTGCCCATCCAAAATCGCTGTTGCCTGGGAAGCGATAGCTTCCTGCAATCGGGAAAAGGCATCACTACCGAACCTATTTAAATCGGCAGCTAAAGCCTCTTCGGTGGCACTCATAGTGTGTTTTTGTTCATCAAGGAGTTCCTCTAAGACAAACCTAAAGGGGGCCAAGTCTCCCCCCGTTTGGGTAATCTGTTCAATCTCTGTATTATAATGCGCTAAAGCATTAAGCACCTTCACGTGGGCCCCTTTCAAATCGAGAAGGGCCTCTTCTACTCGACTCATCCCTTTGAGGGCGCTCTCATCGCCGGTGCTCACTGAGAGCATGGCGTAGGCATAGGAGGTAAGTGTCTCTCCGGTATCGAGCAAAGTCTGGTACTTCTCTAGGAGCTCCTTAAGCCACTGCGAGAAATCTTGAACCTCGCCGTTGAGCATTGAGTCAAGCTCTTGTGCCAGTAGGCCAATTCCCTTTAAGTCAGCATTAAACTCGGCACTCTCGAGTCCCGGGTAGATTGTTTTTAAAGACCAGTGTGGTAGTTTCTCCATATCTTCTCCAGCTATAAATCTAGTTTGTAATCGGCAATCTTGTTAATTAAGGTACGCCTTGAAATCCCCAGCTCTTCAGCCGCCCGCGTGCGGTTGCCTTCCCAGCGGTGAAGGGCTTTGATGATGGCTTCAACTTCCAGCTCTTTTAGACTTTTTACTTCACCGCCGATGGGGGGCACACTCTCAGTTATCGTCTGCCCTAAATCGGAGCGGAGGTCTAAATCGGTGACTTGAATCACATTGGAGTTGGTGAAAATCACAGCACGCTCTAGTACGTTTTCCAACTCTCTGACGTTCCCATAGAAGGAGTGCTCCTTTAGGGCTTGAAGAGCATCGGGGCTAAGCCCCTCAATTTTGTGCCCCATCTGGCGATTAAGACGATTTAAAATCATCGCAGCTAAGATGGGGATATCTTCTTTACGTTCTCTAAGTGGGGGTAACTCAATCCTGACAACGTTGAGGCGGTAAAAGAGGTCTTCCCTGAAAGAACCCTCTTTAACCTTCTCCTCTAGATTCTTGTTGGTAGCGGCTACGATCCTGGCATTAATGGGAATGGGGGTATTGCCACCGAGGCGGTAGATCTTGCGCTCTTGGATTACCCGTAGCATCTTGACTTGCAGAGCTAAGGGCATATCGCCAATTTCATCGAGGAAGAGTATTCCGCCACTGGCTAACTCAAACATTCCAATTTTACGTCCATAGGCACCGGTAAAGGCCCCTTTTTCATACCCAAAGAGTTCACTCTCCAGTAAATTTTCAGGTACCCCACCGATGTTTATAGCCACAAAAGGGCCATCGGCTTTGCTAGAGATACCGTGGAGTTGCCGGGCAACAACCTCTTTGCCTGTACCACTCTCCCCGGTTATTAAAACAATTGAAGGGGAATCGGCGACTCTGGCAATAATCTCTTTTATTTTGCGCATGGCAGGCGAATTCCCGACCAACCCATCATCTAAAAATTCTCTGAGACGACTCTTGGATTCCACTAACAGGCGCAGTTGTTGTGTCTCGATTAACTTCCGCAACCTAATAATTAACTCTTCAGGGTCGAAAGGTTTCACGATATAATCTTGAGCTCCCTCTTTGAGGGCAGTGACGGCATCGTGAATATCGCCATGGGCGCTTATCATAATAATGGGCATTTGAAAGCCCTCTTGGCGTATCCACTGGATAAGGCTAATCCCGTCCATACCGGGCATTTTCAAATCTATCAAGCAGGCATCGTAATGGTTCTCCCGGAGGAGCCTTTGTGCGGAGAGCCCATTTTCGGCCCCATCACTGTCGAGGTCCTCCAGGGTCAAATATTTTCGCAGTAACTCTCTAATATTGTACTCATCATCAACTATTAATACTCTCATAGACTCCTCTAGGAATTCTCGCCGGGGATAATTACTTCAGCAACCGTCCCCCCACCATCACGAGAATACAATTTCAAATTCCCATTTTGGGCCCTTACAAACTGTCGGCAGATTGCCAGACCAATTCCCGAGCCGTGGATTTTGGTGGTAAAGAAGGGGTCGAATATTTTCTCCAAATTCCCTTCCTCAATACCATCCCCTCGATCTTTAATAAAGACATGGATCTGTTTACGCCGATCTTTAGTCACCTCAACTTCAACTGCCGGGTCTCGATTTCCACAACTCTCAATGGCATTTTTAATGAGGTTTTCAAAAACTGAGCGGGCACGATCGGGGTCAAAGTAGATCAAAGCCTCGTCAAGAGTGGCGGTATCGAGACTTATTTTGTCCAAAAAAGTGAGTCGTAGCGACTTTAAGAGAGCTATGAGGTCAAGTTTCTCGGGAGCACCTACCGGGTTTTTCAGGAAATCGGAGACCTTGTTAGTGAGGTGAATGAGGCGTTGCACCTCTTGGTCAACGACTGCAACCCCCTCCTGATTACCCTCGCCCAGAGTTTTCTTTAAGAGGGCCATTTGAAGGGTAATCGCACTTAAAGGATTTTTAATTTCATGGGTTAGGGTCCGGGCAGCTTGCCCTAGGTTAACCAAGCTCTCCTGCTTAGCCAGCACCTCTCGATACTTGCGGTTGCTACGATAGATGTTGTAGACAAGGAGGTGAAAGGCGAGGAGGAACAAAACGGCAATCAAGGAGAAAAAACGGACTAACATCACTTTGTGGTAGTACTGTTCGCCGTCAAAAAGGATGTACAGGACATCGGGGAAAGAGAGTGGTGACGGAAGATAACCGTCATCTTCCAACATGATATCGCCGGTTTCCACCTCTATAGTGAGGCGGCTAAAGCGCACATATTCGATTAAGCCACTCTCCTTATTGTACTTCGCTATCCCTTGATTCCAGTGACTCGAAGTGCCCCTCTGCCAAATCTCATTGAATCTATCGAGAGGGAGAGTGTTAGGCACAGAGCCTAGACCCAACCGCAAGCGCCCGGCATAGGAGTAGACGCCGATGCCGACCACATGGGCTTCGGCCATGGCTGTCAATGCCCGCGAGTGTTCCTCTTGCAACAGTAGCAGAGCAGAAGAGGCAAAACTCCTCTCTGCCTCAAATTGCATCAGGGTATTCTCTTTTTCGATTATAAGTTGGGCGAGGAAGAGAACCAGCGTTACCAAGAGGGCAAAGAGGAAGACCAATCCTCCAACTACAAAGAAAGATTCTTTACCCTCAATGAAACGCCACCTTCTCGATTTACTCATAATTCAACGCCTCTATGGGGTCTAGTTTAGACGCTTTCATCGCTGGATACCAGCCAAAAAAGACTCCCACGAGAGTTGAGAAGCCAGCAGCAAAGATAAATGAGGAGTAAGAGATGTAGAGAGACCACCCCACTAGATCGGCCACAAACCAGCTAAGCAGTGTCCCTAGCCCAATTCCAATCAACCCTCCGGTGATTGTCAGAACGATAGCTTCGGTGATAAATTGCCCCATGATTGTCCAAGGGGAGGCCCCCATCGCTTTGCGCACCCCTATTTCACGGGTCCGCTCGGCAACCGAGACCAACATGATGTTCATAATTCCAATACCACCGACTAAAAGAGAGATGGCAGCGATAGCAGCCAAAAAAGAGCTGAAGGTGCTGGTAATTTGCTGGGCCATGTCGGCGAGGCTTGCCGGAGAGAAAAGACGGTAGGCGTCTGAGCCGATAGAGGAGTCTAAGTAGCTCGTAATATCGTCACTCACCTTCAAAGCATCCGCCCCATCAGCCACCCTCACAACATAGGAGCCCACTATGGTTGGCTTGATGAAACGCTGGGAGTAGGTGTTATAGGGGATATAGACAGCACTGTTAAACTGCAAGTTAAAAGAGGGGTCTTTAGAACTCATCACCCCAACAACTTGGTAACTCTTCGCCTGATTACGGAAGATACTGATGTACTTCCCTAGGGCATCTCCCCCCGGGAAGAGTTCTTCAGCTACTGAAGAACCTAAGACAACAACTTGACGGTTAGCAAGGTTATCGCTCATCGTGAAAAAAGCGCCTTGCTCAGGGGTGTAGTTCAAGATTTCAGCGTAATTAGAGAGAACCCCAGAGACCGTTGCATTAATTGACTTCTGCTCCATCCTGATGAGAGCGGTAGAGGAGTTGACCGGCAAAACTGTTTTGATGTCGGCAACATTTCGCATCAAACGGTTCCCAAAATCTTCGGTAAATTCGTTGGAAGCCTTTTCAGAGCGCACCGGGAAGATAGTGACCATCTCAAGGCCACTCTCTACAATAGTTTGGGTAATGCTGTTAGTGGCGCTCTCTCCGAGCGTTAAGATGGCAATTACCGAGGCAACTCCAATCACTATCCCTAAAAGGGAGAGGAGGGAGCGCATTTTACTGGCACTCATCGCTTTAAAAGCTAGTTTTATATTCTCCCAGATCATCTACTCCTCCAAACGTCCGTCCCGCACTCTAATCTGCCGCTTGGCCAATGAGGCGACATCATGGTCGTGGGTAACAACCACAACGGTGCGGCCTTCGGCGTTCAATTCATCAAAAAGTTCCATTATTTGGAGCCCTGTATGGGTATCCAGAGCTCCGGTAGGCTCATCGGCGAGGAGGATTGAGGGGTTGTTGACTAAAGCCCGTGCGATGGCCACCCTCTGCTTCTGTCCCCCCGACAATTCGTTAGGGCGGTGTCTCATCCGGTCCCCTAGGCCAACCCTCTCGAGGGCCATTTTGGCCTTTTCTTTCCTCTCCCGGGCGCCCATTCCGGCATAAAGCAGCGGTGTCATTACATTTTCGAGGGCGTTTATCTTTCCCAATAGGTTGAACTGTTGGAAAACAAAGCCCACTTTTTGGTTACGTATATAGGCCAAGGCCCCTTCACTCATCCCTAAGGTTTCATCCCCATCAATTTCGATAAGACCTTCGGTAGGGGTATCTAAACACCCTATTAAATTCATCAGCGTCGATTTTCCCGAACCGGAAGGCCCCATAATAGCGGTAAACTCGCCTGCTTTGATGGAGAGGGAAATTCCGTCGAGAGCTTTAACGATGTATTCTCCCATGAGAAAATAGCGCTTAACATCATGGAGTTTAATGACTTCTTTACTCATTTAAAACAACCCTCTGCCACCGTTCGGAATCATGAAATTAAGCCCTGTATTACTGCTAGCTCCAGTTAAGACGGTGTCCCCCGCTTTAATTTTTCCCGAGAGGATTTCGCTCATTCCCTCCCCTAGATACTTGGTGGTCACCTCAACGGTTACGACTGCACCGTTAGCTTCTCGCTTACGAATGGTGTCGGAACCTCGACGGGCAGAGGTGACTGCCGAGGCGGGAACAACCAATATTTTTTTCACTTCATCAGCGGTAATCGTCCCCGCAAAGGTGAAGCCTGGGGCAATTTCCGGAGGGGGGTCGTTGATTACGATTTCCACATCAAGCACCCCTATACCTTGATTTGTAGTGCGTCCCACCATAGGAATATTGGTCACTTCTGCCTCTACCGTTTGCCCCGCCAGGGCATCAAAGGTGAGTTCTGCCACCATTCCAACATTAACGCTTTGGATATCGATCTCGTCAATCTCAACGGTGGCTTTGAGTTTACTGCGGTCGATAACCACCATGACGGCATCCCCGGCTTGGAAGTAATCTCCCTCATCAACGGAAACCGCAGCCACTACCCCCTCAAAATTGGCATAGGCTTTGGTGTAGTCGAGATTGTTAATGGCCATTTTACGTTGCATCTCCAAGAGCTCGAGCCTCCGCTGAGAGCCCTCTAACTCGGCCTCTTCAATTTGTGACTCTATACTGGCTAAATTATAGAGCTGGGAAGTGTCATCAATCGTCGCTAACAGGTCCCCCTTTTTAACTTGGTCCCCTTTTTTGACATTGACTCCGGTTACAGCTCCGGTAGAGCGGAAGACTACGCTCTGGGTATCGTAAGCCACTACAAAACCACTTAAATCAATAGTCTGGGAAAATTCAATTTCTTGAACTTGGGCAGTCTGCTCCTGAGTCTTCTCTCCAGCATCTTTGGTTAATTTAGCGCTACCGATAAAAGGCAGAGCTCCATGGGTATTGTAATAGCGGTAGGTATAAAGCCCTCCTGCTAATATTAGTAACACTATTAACCAGGTAATTAGTCGCTTTATCCTTTTTTGGCGCCGTTTCTTTTTTAGGCTTGTCCTAAGTTTTGATTCACTGCTGTTTTTCTCACTCATTGTCTCTTCTCTCCATTATAACTCTAGCGCCTTGGCCCGATTGGCCAACATCAATGCCTCAAGGGCGTTTCTCTGCTCTTCATACTTCACCAGCTCAACGTCCAACCGAGCTGCGTCCACATCTGTTTGGGTCACCAGTCCCCTCTCGTAAGCCTCTTGCGTCTTCTCTAAGACCTGCTGTTTGTACCTATTATTACTCTCAAACTGCTCTTTATTAAGGTTGAAGCTCAAGATATCTGCCTCCAATTGGTTAGCCTTTATTTGGTAGCTAAGGAGGGCCTCTTGACGCGAGAGTCCCGCAATAGCAACACTCTGCTCCAAACTCTGGAGGGTTAAAGCTTCACGGGCGCTGGCAACATTGTTTTGCCACCCGCCACTAATACTCACCACCGGAGTGACCTTACCGTCATTACCATCAATATTCAGTTTCAGCGAGCTACCCACGGTAAAGTTTTTCCCAATGTAAGATGCCGAAGGATTTATGGAGTAGGAGGTAGCATCAGGGCCTAACCCCTGAGAATGCGTAAAACCAGCAGAGCCTCCCACAATTAAGGTGGGGACACTTTTACTCTCACCCTGCAACCGCTGGTTTAAAGCCAACTCCTCTTTGGCAATCTCTTCGTCGAGAGCTGTCAGCCAAACAGTAGTGTCACCTCCGGGTAGGGCACTAAACTTAATATCGACCTCTTTTATAGGCTCAATCTCTGCCCACTCCAGTCCTGTGAGTTGTTTGTATTGGCCCTTCGCCAGGGCAATTTTGTCGAGAGTGCCCTTCTTGACGTTTTGCAATTGAGTGAGAGTTAAAACCATATTCAGATGGGCTGTGGAGCCTTCACTAACGGTTTTCAGCTTAAGGGCGTTATCGAGTTTTGTCTGGGCGATTAAGATATCTTTCTCCCCTTTAAGCAGACTTATCTGATAGCCAATTATTTCGTAGATTTTGGAGTAGATGGAGTTTTCAAAATCTAAAAGACGATTATTGTAAGAGAGGTCAAATTCTAAGCGTTGACGGGTCGTCTTTAAGTCATCGAGAGTCTCTCCCACATCGCCAAACTTAAAAGAGTGTTGCGCTCCAATCGTGGGAGCAACATTCCAAATCCACTCCTCGCTGAGGGTCGTTGCAAAGGGGATAGTAAAATCCAGAGAGGTATTCCCATCGTTGGGGAGCTTAACGCTCACCTTGGGGGCACCGGTCATCGTGTAAAGGTAGTTATCGAGCGGCGGAAGGCCCTCTTTGTAATTCGTCTCACTAAAGGTTATTTGTCCACTCTCAACCCCCACACCAACTTTTCCTTTTAAGTCTTTCGCCGCTAACGTTAGGTCACTACTTTTTTTGTTCAACTCTATGAGACGCATAGTACTACTCTGCTCTTTAGCTCGCCTGACTATCTCGTCTAAATCGATACTAAAGAGCTGGGTTGCTAAACAGATTAACATAAGCACAACTACTACTCTCTTCTTCTTCATATCTATCCTTTTCACAAATGGGTTATAAGTTATCTGTGTGAAAATATTTCACACCATCATACTAGAATTTATAGAAGGTGCTCCCCAGCGTCAACTACAATCGTCTCTCCTGTGATCGATTTATTGTGCATTAAAAAGAGAACAGCGGCCACTACATCTTCAACCGTAGCCAGCTTTTTAAGGGGCACTTTCTGTGACAATTTCTCAAAATAATGCTCATCGGTAGCACTAAATGGGATTATAGCACCGGGAGCCACTCCATTGACCCTCACATAAGGTGCCAGGGTCTTTGCCAAGATTTTTGTCTGTATCTCCAAAGAGCTTTTAGCCAAGTAGTACGAGGGGCGCGTCGCCACCGGGGTGTTGACGCCTGTGTCGCTGATATTCACGACAGAAGCAGGCGTAAAGGAGTCTTTCTCCCGGCGGTAATCGTAGAGGGCTTTGGAGAGGAAAAATGGAGCCCGTACATGCAGTGTTTGATCCTTTTCATACTGCGCGTAATCGAGATTTTCTATGGAAACAGAACTAAAAGCGGAGGCGTTATTAACCAAAGCATCCCAGCGCTTGAAATGTGCCAGAGTCTCCTCAACGAGTTTTTCAATGCCTTGCTCGGTAGTTAGATCGCTTTGAACGGCAATGGCGTTTTCTATTAGCCCCACACTCTCTAAAGCCGCTTCTCTATTCTGGTTGTAGTGGATGACTACTCTAGCTCCCTCATTGGCTAAAGCAAGGGCAATTTGTCTCCCCAATCTTTGGGCAGAGCCGGTAACTACCACCACGCTTCCCCTTAATTTCATGCCATTACTATAGAGGGTTTTTACTTGTTTGTCGATTGAGGCCTCTGGTATTATTATCTAACTATACACAGTACACTTAAAAAAACAAATCTTAGAGGTGATTATGAAAGAGAAAGACCGCGACTGCAATGATGATATGAGCAAAATGGGAAAAAATAAGCCGTGTCGTGAAAATGAACCGGGAATCCACCGCGAGAGTGGACGCTTCACCATATTCGGGAAACGCTTTAAGTTCTCTTTCTGGTACTTCCTTTTCATAATCATCGCCATGTTTTTAATTAACTCCTTCTTTAGTAGCAACGAGAGGGTCACTGCCGTTGAATACAACCGATTCAAAGAGATGGTAAAATCGGGAGAAATTGAGCGCATTGAGATTCAAAGCGATGCTTACATTGGTTACACTAAAACCCGTGAACAGATGCTACAGGGGGAAGGGGAACCACTCTACTCATTTTCAACCTATGCGGTGAATGACCCCGCCTTCATTCCCCTCTTAGATGAGATGCAAGTAGAGTACTACGCTGTTCCACCAAAACAACCGAGTATTTTCTCAACCCTTTTGGGTTATATTGTTCCGCTATTAATTTTCCTCGTCATCTGGCGGATAGTCTTTGCCCGTATGGGAAAAGATGGGGGACAAGGGGTCCTCTCCTTCAACCAGAATAAGGCTAAGATTGTAGCTGAGGGGGACACCGGTATCCGTTTTAAAGATGTGGCGGGAGTTGATGAGAGTAAAGCGGAGCTGGAAGAAGTTGTCGATTTCCTTCAAAACCCCACCAAGTACAGCGAAATTGGGGGCAAAATTCCTAAAGGGGTTCTCCTGGTAGGGCCCCCGGGCACCGGCAAAACTCTTTTAGCCAAAGCCGTCGCCGGAGAGGCCGAAGTTCCTTTCTTTAGGATGAGTGGTGCTGACTTTGTAGAGATGTTTGTAGGGGTGGGAGCTGCCCGGGTGCGAGACCTATTTCGTCAAGCCAGAGAGAAATCCCCCTGTATAATCTTTATCGATGAGATTGATGCGATTGGCCGGACCCGTTCCCATGCAGGCTTTGGGGGCAACGATGAGCGCGAACAGACCCTTAACCAGCTCTTGGTAGAGATGGATGGCTTTGATTCTAGGACAGGGGTAATTATCTTGGCAGCGACCAACCGCCCCGAAATACTGGACCAAGCCCTCTTAAGGCCGGGTCGTTTTGACCGGCAAGTCTTAGTCGATAAACCTGACCTTGATGGGCGTTTAGCAATCCTTAAGATCCACACCCGTGATATTAAGATGGGCCCCGATGTCGATTTACAAAAAATTGCTCAAGCGGCAGCGGGTTTAGCCGGAGCCGACTTAGCCAATATTGCCAATGAAGCAGCCCTTTTAGCTGTTAGAGCGAAGCGTAAACGGGTCAGCCAAGCCGACTTTGAAGAGGCTATAGAGAAGTCGGTGGCGGGCTTACAGAGGAAGAGCCGAATCCTCAATGAAGAGGAGCGTAAAAAGGTTGCTTACCACGAGGTGGGTCACGCCTTAACGGCCCACATGACTAAAGGTTCACCCCCTGTCTCAAAGATTTCGATAATCCCACGGGGCTTAGGAGCCTTAGGCTATACCCTGCAGCTCCCCACGGAAGACCGCTTCCTGATGAGTGAAAGTGAGCTATTGGGGAATATTGACACTCTCCTGGGGGGTAGGGCAGCAGAAGAGTTAATCTTCGGTGAAATTTCTACCGGGGCGGGCAACGATATCTCCCGTGCCAGTGATTTGGTGCGTCGCATGATAAGTGAATTTGGGATGAGTGAGCGTTACAGAAACATCACCCTCCCCTCCACAACGAGCCAAGGATTGGGAGGGAGCCGCGAATATTCAGAGGTTGCCCAAGAGTATATCGATAGTGAGACCGCCAGGGTTGTCAATGAGCGCTATGGTATTGTTTTAACCCAGCTAAAGACCAACCGCCCTATCTTGGAAAAGATTGCCGGAGTCCTTTTAGAGAAGGAGACTTTAACCGGAGCGGAGTTCAAACAGCTTGCACAAAATGTTGTCCTTGCGTAATCTATAACTCTATGAAAAAAAAACCGATTGAAGATAAATTCCTGCTCTCCCACTTGGAGAGCATTCCACAGGATAGTCGCGAGGTCTTTCTTTTAGGTGATGCTTCGGTAAGGGGAGTCGCCCTCCAAGGGACCCATACCATCAACCAGATGCGCTCTAACCACGACCTAGGAATCTTAGAGACCCTCGTATTGGGCCACGGCTATTTAGCCGGTGGCCTTTTGGCCTCTACTGTTAAGGGTAATGACCGGGTACAACTCACTATTGAGTGTGGTGGCCCTATAAAAGGCGTCTATGTTGAGTCTTGGGCGGTTGGAGCAGTCAGGGGCTACCTCAAAGAGGTGCCTATCCCCATCGATAAACCTTTAGAGAGTTTTAACCTCTCTCCTTTCTTCGGTCCTGGCTTTTTAACTGTTACCAAACTTCTAGAGGGGAAAAAAACTCCGTTTTCTGGCCAAGTAATGTTGCAACACGGCACTATAGCTAAAGATTTAGCCCAATACTTCTTAATTTCAGAACAGAGCCCGACAGTCGTGTCGTTAAGCATTCAGTTCGATAAAGAGGGGCGCGTGCTAGGCAGTGGAGCCCTCTTTTTGCAAAAACTGCCCGGTAGCGATGACGCTATAATTGAAGAGATTGAGATGGTGGCAACGAATATGAGTTCTATGGGGAAGTATCTTGCAGAGGGAAAAACCGCTAAACAGTTCTTTGAAGAAAACTTCTCTCAATTTGAACCGCACTATCTAGAGAGCCTCCCCTACGGTTTTTCATGCCCATGTGACCGTAAAAGGTATGCCGAATATTTACAATCCCTGCCACAGGATGAAAAAGAGGGGATTCTGAAGGAGGGGCCTTTCCCCTTGGTTTTACAGTGTCTCAATTGTTCAACAACTTATGCTTTTACCAAAGATGAGCTAGAATCTTTACTGGAGTCCGTATGATATTCTATGCTGCCAGTGCAGCCAACACCTACGATTTAGTCGCCCTAGAGGCAGAAGCCGTTGGCGGCAAAGAGGTAACCATCACCGGTGGTGGAGTCGAGTTTAGGGGCTCTTTAGAGAGTGTTTACAAGTTCTGTCTCTATTCCCGCGTTGCCAGCCGCCTCCTTATGAAACTAGCCAACGACTCCAAGATCCACACTGGTGACCTTTTTTATAATGCATCGATGAAGATCCCATGGGAGAAGTATCTAGACCCCTTGAAGACTTTCTCGGTGACAGTTACCACCTATGCTTGTCCTTGGTTGAAAAATAGTACTTTCGGGGCGATGCGCCTGAAGGATGCAGTTGTTGACCGTATCAGGGAGTACTACGATGGGCAGAGGCCGACTGTCGATATCGGCTCGCCTGATGTAACGTTTCATGTCCATTTTGAGCGTGACGAGGTGACTTGGTATTTAGATATCTCGGGGCGGAGCCTCCACCAGAGGGGTTACCGTAAGGGTGTCAGTAAGGCTACCCTCAAAGAGAATCTGGCAGCGGCCGTCCTCATGCGTAGCGAGTGGTACAAAACAAGAGGTTTGCTACTAGACCCTTTCTGTGGTTCGGGTACCATCCCGATTGAGGCTGCCCTTATAGCTACCGATACAGCGCCGGGATTACTCAATCCTGACCGTTTTGCTTTCTTGAAGCTCAATTTTCACGACCCACTCCTGTGGGAAGAGATTTTGGAAGAGGCCTATCTACGTCACGAAGCGGGGATTAAAAAAGAGGTTTCTATCTTAGCGTGGGATATTGATGAGGAAATGATTGAGTATGCTAAAGAGAATGCAAAAAAGGCCAAAGTTCTCAAATTCATCAATTTTGCCCTCCAAGATTTTACAAAGATAGAGGCCCAGGACATCCCTGAAGGGGCCCACTATGTGGTAAGCGACCCTCCTTACGGGAAACGGAGTGCTACTACCCGTCGTTTTTACACCATCATGGGAGAGAAGTTTAATACCCTCTTCCCCGAGTGGCACGTTGCGCTGTTGTGTGGAGAACAGGAACTCCTCTCTTATGTCGACATGAAGCCCAATCGCACCAATACCTTTTACAATGGACCTATCGAGGCTCAATTAGCGCACTATCGAGTTTTCTCTAAAGAAGAGCGCCAAGCTATGATAGATAAAGCTATACAACGTAAAAAAGAGAGGTTGGCTCAACCATTAAGTGAAGGGGCCGAGATGGCCTATAATAGGCTGAAAAAGAACCTGGCACGCCTAGGTCCTCTGATGGAGAGTGAAGGGGTGACCTCCTATCGTCTGTACGATGCCGATATGCCCGAGTACTCAGCGGCTATCGACTTTTATGAGGGGAAGTACGTTCATCTACAGGAATATGCGCCTCCTAAGAGTGTCGATGAGGAAGCGGCTCAAAAGAGACTTCAGGAGTTAATCGATGCCACAGAGAGGGCCACTGAGGTAGAATTGGAACACCTCTATATTAAACAGAGGATGAAACAGAAAGGGGTAGAACAGTATGAAAAGCTCGACTCCACAGAGAAGTTTTATATCATGCGTGAGAACAACCACATGTTCTTGGTTAATTTCACCGACTATCTCGACACCGGCATCTTCCTAGACCACCGCCCGGTTAGAAAGATGCTCGAAGATCTCGCTAAAGGAAAGCGTTTTCTCAACTTGTTCAGTTACACAGGGACCGCTACAGTGCATGCAGCTGCCGGAGGGGCTTTAAGCACAGTCTCCGTAGATGCTTCAGCCACCTACCTTGAATGGGCTAAGAAGAATATGGAGATGAATGGCTTTAATACGATGAACCACTTCTACTACCAAGAGGATTGTTTAAAATGGTTAAGAACCACCAACGATACTTTCGACCTAATCTTCTGTGACCCCCCTACTTTTAGTAACTCTAAAGAGCGCGCTAGCTTCGACATAGACAGAGACCACCAGAAGCTTATCCACTCCGCAATGCGCCACTTAAGCCCAGATGGCACTCTAATCTTCTCCACCAACTACAGAAGGTTCTCAATGCACCCTGTGATCCTTAAAGAGTACCTCGTCAAAGACATCACAGAGGAGACGATTGCAATAGACTTTCAAAGGAATCAGAAAATCCACTACTGCTACTTAATCACCCACAAGAAAGCTATTGTGAAAGCCCAGACTAAAGAGATTAGAACTACTAAGAAGATTGTAAGAAAGAAGTAGATTCAGGTACTCAGATATACATCAAGGCCACCCGAAGGTGGCCTTGATTGGTTACTTGTAGAGTACTCTTAGAACTCAACGACTGCTTTGGCAGTGATTTTACCCAACTTATTGGCTAAGAAGTTGCCACTCTCATACTCGAGAGAAAGGGTCGCACCAGCAACAAGGGCTTCAGATGAAAGTGTAACTTTTCCAGTAACTTCATCAACTGCGTCTGTTCCCACTAAGCCAACTTCGGCTGCAACGGTGAACATATCGGCAGCATATTCAGCTTCTGCACCAGCACTCCATGTCCCTTTAGCAGCTCCGCTAATAATATAGCCGCCACTGACTGCAACTGAAAGCTCATCGGTTACACCGTAGCCAACCTTAGCAGAAATGTCCTGCTGGTTAACAAGGTCTAAGCCCTTAACGGTGATATCAAATCCTTCGATAACAGCACCGAGTTGAACTGAAAGGATGTTGGAAGAGCCAACGTAAGAAGCAGGAGCCTCTTGGTCTTCGGCATCAAAAACATTGGTTGCAAAATAGACATCAGCGGTTAAGAAGTCATAGCTAGCTACAAGGGCAACTTCTGCATCGAACACGCCATCAGCTGTCCCTTCTTTAACATACTGAATGTCTGAAGCAAGAGAAATAGCTAGGTCGTCTTGAGCAAAGTCAACTTTTACTGATCCAAATACGCCCATCTCGTCGTCTGCGAGAAGACCGGCAACACCAAACTGGCCGGTTAAGCCATCAGAAAAGGCAAATTCTGGGGTAAGAGCCGATAGTAAAATACGGTATGTCGGATCATCGCCGTAAGTACCTTTAACGCCTAAACCAAACTCAAAGTCAGAGAAACCGACGGTTAAGCCAGGAGCTTTATCCAATAAGAAGCGCATATCCAAGAGTGCATCGCCATCATCGTTTACCTCGATAGCGGTTACGGCAAAGTTAGGAGCTCCTAACGCACCCAAAATACCAACAAACCAGTTGTCACCAATGATTTTAGCTGAGGTGATTTCAACGTTAGCAACTAGACCTGAAAGACTCAAAGGGTTTTCTTCTTCGTCTAGATCTTCATCGTAATCAAAATCAATTCCAACAGGATTGTATTCATTGGCTGCTATCTCAGCAAAATCAAAACCAAGAGTTAGTTCAGCCTTGATTTCAGCGTAAATATCGCCTTCACCAGCTTTATCAACTAACTTCTCAAAGAAATTAAGTTCGGCATTCAACTCGACCGTATTGTCAAAACCATAGCTCTTGCCATCTAGGTCAACACCGAAAGAAACTCCAGCATTACCCGTGAAGCTTGCGAATACTGCACTGCCCACGAGTGCTAAAACTAAAAGTACTGCAGAAATCTTCTTCATACTTCCTCCAAAATAATTCGGGGCAGGCGCAAAGACCCGCTTCATCCCTTTTCTCGTTATACATGACGGATTATAACAACGCCCTATATAGCTGTCAAGTTAAATCAATAAACAGGTAAATAGTTACATCATTTCTATAAGATTCTCATATAATTTGAGAATCGGCTTATTTTGTCATAAAAAATGTACTATTTCACACCCTTTTGTCTATATTTGTCAATTGAGAAGCGTCTCGCCAAGTGTTTGTAGAGAGCAAAATTGTTTTGTTTATTGGTACAGGGTTGGCCCCTTCAAACATCCGCTCTATTTTGAGAGAATCACCCATTAAGGGGATGATTATTTCGTCTGTTTCAAGGTTCTCTATCAAGGTATCAAAAAGGGCGTGAAAAAGTCCCATTCCTCTGAATTCCTTCTCAATAGCATAGAACAAAATCTTGGTAATCTCGCCCTCTGTTCTGTACCTAACAAAGCCAACTGCCTCTGCGCTCAGCGTAAGGGCTATTAAAAATCTGTCATCCTCCCTTACTTCTTTCAAATCGTCTAAGCTGTATTCATTACTAGAAAGAAGTTCTTCTTTAGCCTCATTATAAAGGGAGTCTAGCTCCTCTTTGTAAGTTGAGGCATCATTTGTGAAAGAAAAATCTTCCAAAATTAGGTGTGCGGGATGTTCCTCAGGGGCCTCCTCCCCCAAAGACTCCAACCTAAAAGCCTCATCGTTTATCTCGTACCACTGCAAGATAAGTTTCCTAATCTCCCGCTCTTTAAAGTAGTACCAAAGCCTTTCGAGTGTCACCTGTTCAGCCAAAACATCTTTAAATTGACGGAAGACCCCTTTTCCACTCTGAAGGACCGCCTTAAGGCGCTCTCTATAAATAGGATTGCGTAGTTTGGAGACAAACTTCTCCATCGTACGATACCCGTCGGAAGGCCTCCAGGGAGGGAGCGCCAAGTAGAGAGCTTTGGCATCCATTCGGGATTCCACTAACTCCCCGCTGTCGACATTCAAGTAGTAGGTAGTTTCTTGATCCTCCATACAGAAAATCATTTGAGAGATAAATTCATCTGTTAATGGCGGCAACTTGTACGGCATCTAATCTCTCCTAGAAATGAGTGTACAACTCAAACGGTGGTTTGCAAAGAGAACTAGGCCCTCTTCTTGACAATAAGGGTGAAAACAACCATATTTTTAGCATAGATTTAAATAGGAGATGAGATTAATGAGTATCATTGAATTTATTGAAGCACGTGAAATTATTGACTCTCGTGGAAATCCCACGGTTGAAGTTGACGTAATTTTAGAAGATGGTTCGATGGGCAGAGCTGCCGTTCCTTCAGGCGCCTCAACCGGAGTCCATGAAGCTGTAGAACTACGCGACGGAGATAAAAATCGCTTTCTTGGAAAAGGGGTTCTCAAAGCTGTCGACAATGTCAATACAATAATTGCACCTGAACTAGAAGGGATGGACGCTTTAGACCAAGTTGCCATTGACAAAGCCATGCTTGAACTCGACGGAACAGAGAACAAAGGAAAGCTTGGTGCCAACGCTATCCTGGGCGTCTCCATGGCCACTGCGCGCGCCGCTGCCGATTTCCTCGGCTTACCCCTCTTTAAATATTTAGGGGCCTACCATGCCAACGTTCTCCCTGTTCCAATGGCGAATATTATCAACGGAGGAGCTCACAGTGACAACAAAGTCGATTTCCAAGAATTTATGGTAATGCCGATTGGCGCCTCTTCTATAAGAGAAGGGATCAGGATGACTTCAGAAGTTTTCCATCATCTCAAAGAGGTCCTCAAGAAGCGCGGTTACAACACCTCAGTTGGTGACGAAGGTGGCTTTGCCCCTGACCTGCAGTCCAATGAAGAAGCTTTGGAAGTTATCATGGAGGCGATTAAGAGTGCCGGTTACAGTGCCGGACGGGAAGGAGACTTCATGATTGCCCTCGATCCGGCTGCCAGTGAACTCTACGACAGCAAAACCAAAACCTACCAACTCAAATGGTCAACCGGTGAAAAACTCACCAGCCAACAGATGGTCGACCTTTGGACCAGTTGGGTAGAGAAATATCCTATTATCTCGATTGAAGACGGGATGGATGAAGACGATTGGGAAGGGTGGAAACTGCTTACTGAAAAGATTGGTGACAAGGTTCAACTGGTAGGCGATGACCTTTTTGTCACTAACACCAAACGACTGGCAATGGGCATTAAGACCAAAACAGCCAACTCCATCTTAATTAAGGTTAACCAAATCGGCACCCTTACCGAGACCTTTGAAGCCATCGAAATGGCTCACAAAGCCGGTTACACCGCGGTTGTCTCTCACCGCTCGGGTGAGACCGAAGACGACTTTATCGCCGACTTGGTTGTTGCCCTCCAAACCGGACAAATTAAGACCGGCTCAATGAGCCGCTCCGACCGCTTGGCAAAATACAACCAATTAATGCGGATTGAAGACTATCTAGGGGATACGGCTATCTACGCCGGACGTAAAGCATTTAAAGTTTTAGAAGATTAACTTGTACGGGAGGGCTGGTTCAGTCCTCCCCTTTTTCATTCAAAAAAGTAGTTATCTCGTGGTACGCAAAACCTCTTTTCTGTAACTCTTGAATAAGACCTTCACGGTTATCGCCCGTCTTTTTAAAAGCCCTCTCGCTGGCCTTCTCTAGAGCTTCCCGCCAATTGTTGGGCTCACTGAACCACCTGTCAACCTCTTCTTGGGCAATCTGCCGGTTGGCACCTCTCTGTTGCAGTCGCATCAACAACAATTTAGAGCCTTCAGGGTTTTTCCGTTGGCGACTGGCTATAAACTGCTGGACGTAACGCAAATCGCTTAGTAAATGCTCCTCTTCCAATCTGTTGAGTTGTAATTCAATTATCTCTTTGGGGAAGTCTTTCTGTAGCAGCTTCAACGCTAACTCTCGACGATTGTGCTCCCTTCTCGCTAAATAATCGAGGGCTTTTAGGCGGCACCTAGTGGCCAGTAATTTCTCTTGAAGAGCAAAGAACTCTTCAGAGGTGAGCTCCTGTTTGATATGTAGATTGAACTGTACAAATTGTTCTTTGGAGATAAAAAAAGAGGAGCCTTCCGTAGGAACGGCAAAGTAGCCCTCCCCTTTAGCTCCTCTCTCAATAGTGGCAAAAACCACCTTAAGCACTCCTTAACGTTTGGAGAATTGGAATTTCTTCCTAGCTCCCGGTTGACCAAATTTTTTCCTCTCAACCATACGAGAGTCACGGGTCATAAACCCATTAGCTTGGAGAGCTGGTTTATTATTCTCATTGTAAGCGACTAAGGCACGGGCAATTCCCTGTCGGCAGGCACCGGCCTGACCAGTGGTACCACCACCGTAAACGTTTATCACTAAATCGAACTTATTGGTGTTATCGGTTACATCGAGGGGTTGTTTCAACATAAAGACATTAAGAGGATCATCAAAGTACTCCTCAGCGGTTCTGCCGTTGATGGTAATCTTACCTTCGCCCTCGCGCAGATAGACCCGCGCAACCGAAGTCTTTCTTCGTCCGGTCCCCTGTCCTAAGTTTATATTCTTCTCATCTTTTTTCTTTGCAGCCACGTCTCAACTCCTAAATTAGATTTCCACCTGAATGGGCTTCTGTGCGGCATGCGGGTGATCTGCACCGGCATACACCTTCACTTTGGTGAATAGTTTGTACCCTAAAGGTCCCTTGGGTAGCATCCCTTTGATAGCATGCTCCATCGGAAAAGTGGGCTTACGTTCAATCATCTTCGCATAGGTCTCTGCTGTCAATCCACCCGGATAATTTGAGTGGCGGTAATAGACCTTATCCTCATACTTATTGCCACTCAAGGCGGCCTCTTTTGCATTTATGATAATTACGAAGTCGCCATTATCGTGGAGAGGGGCAAATTCAGGTTTTTTCTTGCCTCGTAAAATCTTAGCAGCTTCAACCGCCACACGGCCAAGTCGCTTCCCTTTGGCATCAATTATATACCATTTCTTCTCAATTGATGCCGGTTTAACAAATATAGTTTTCATCTACTTACCCTTAAAAACACACATTCTTCTTACTTTTCAATCAGCGGTGTATAGTTACACGTTTCCCCACTATCTGTCAAGAGATAACGAGGAGGGCCTTCAGGCTAATCCCAGGGAAAGGGGCTTTGGGAATTAGGCCCGCTGAAGTGTTGCCAAGCAACAGTGCAATAGTACCCAAACAGAATCCCCTTGTCTAGTCTTTGCCCAATTTCTCCAGTAAAGCCGAGTCGGTAAAAAAGGTGACCACCCTTCCGGTGGTAAAATAAACATCAATCATTGCACGCCCCCGCATCTCTTTCAGCTTTTGCACCTCACCTTCTCCGAAGTCGTGATGATAAACCCTATCACCCAGATTATAACTGGTCTCCTTGACAAAGGATTGCACTGGAGTGACCTCGACTTTGGCCGTACGGTTGAACCCCTTGTAAAGGCCCCCTCCCAAGGAACTCCTCTGCCGCCGCGTCTCCAAAAGCGACCAATTATTGTTCCTTTGGGGGCTTTTGCCTTGGACTTTG
>Ga0265293_10005509_pt1 | contig 21064 bp, 21 predicted proteins | sample Munlanlewell138R_FD_192505 | JGI IMG/M metagenome (GOLD analysis project Ga0265293, IMG submission 192505) | Leachate microbial communities from a municipal landfill in Southern Ontario, Canada - Leachate well 138R | ecosystem: Engineered > Solid waste > Landfill > Unclassified | place: Canada... | reverse complement strand
GCCACGTCATCAGGGAATGGTTTCATTCTCTGGACAGAATGCGTGCCTTCAAAGCCAATTATATGGCGCCCGGTCATGGCCGCCCGGTATTGGGTGTGGATAATGTGGATAGAACCCTGACAAATTACCGGGATGCCATTAAGTTCGTTGCCGACCAGGGTGCCCGCTATTTTAATCGCGGCTACAGGGCAGAGGATGTTGCTGAAATTCTTCAGTTGCCGCCGCATCTGGCTGCTGATCCCTGGCTCAACGAACTTTACGGCACAGTCAAACTTTCTTTGCATGGTTTGTATTCCGGCAATATCGGCTGGTTTGACGGTACGGTCTGGAAGCTCGACCCCATGCCCATTAATGAACGTATGGAAAAGTATGTTGCCTTAATGGAAGGCCGCGACAATCTCTTAAAATCCGCTGAGGAGGCGTTTCAACAAGGTGAATATACCTGGGCGGCTGAGTTGCTCAGCTATCTTATACGCCTTGACCCTGAAGATATGGAAGCACGAACATTGCAAGCGAATGCCTATGAACAATGGGCGTTCAAGCAGAAAAATGCGTCCTACAGGCACTGGGGGTTATTGTCCGCCAAAGAGCTGCGCGGAGAACTGCCGACAAAGGTTCAGAGTGCGGGCTTGCTCTCTTCGGAGATGGCAGTTGAGCTGGGTGAAAGTGGTTCAGATCTCCTCGATTATCTGGGGGTTCGCCTCAAGGCAGAAGAGTGCCTGGATGTCATCGCCACCGTGGGTATTGTGATTGAGGATAGCGGCGAACAGCTGGGATTGCAGATTCGCCGTGGTGTCTCCGAGGTTTTAAAGACCATACCCGAGGGGAGCCCGGTAGTAGAGCTTAGCCACAAGCAGTTGAAGCGCATGGCCGTTCATGGCGCTTTGTTTGGAGATCTGCTGGCAACCGATGATATCCGTATTGTTAAGGGTGACAGTGAGCAAATTCGGAATTTCTTTGACTACTTTGAACCCTTGTCGAAGGACATCCCTCCGTTGGCATTACCTGCCTATACCGGCCATTAGCGATTGCCATTCACCAGTTACAAGCCAGGCTCGTCATCCTCAGGTTTGCCCTCAAGTATTTTTTTGCCGGTAAACATGGCGGAAATAATGCTGCCACCTTCGCGAATATCGGTAATGATCACAGCGGCAATATGCACAACGACCATAATCATGAGGGCATAAAAGCTGTATTCGTGAACGGTGATAAAGGGTTTGCGAAAGGAGCGCATGGCTTCATAGGCCGTCTGGTCATACATTTCCGGGGTATAGGCGACCAAGGTTTCCGGTGCCACGCCGGGGGCGGCAATCCACTGGGCAATCCAGTGGCCAAAAGGCGGCATAAAGACATCAGTACCCGCCAGCACCAGGCCAGTCACAGCCTGCAGTGTGAGTAATAGTAAGAGGGCGGCTATTGCCAGACGAGCGGCGGGGTTGTGACCCAGATAGGTTTGGGGCGTAGGCGAGAAAAACGCGGCGACATAACTGCGCAGCCTTGCCATATAGCCTGTGCCACCGGGGAGGAGGGCACTGAAGCGGGCATGGCGATTGCCGAGAAATGCCCAGACGAAGCGCCACAACAGATTGATGGCAAACACATAGCCAATCCACACATGGACGGTCTTCAGTAGTATCTTGCCGTCATTGGTAATGCCGAGGCTGCCGGCATTCATGATCACTAGACCCACGGCGACAAGGCCGAGGACGCAGGCCACGGTAATCCAGTGAAACCAGCGGGTGCCCGCATCCCAGACTGGGTATGATTTTAGTTCGGTCATAGTGGTGTGCTCAGTTGTGGATTGATTCAAATAACCCCTGTTGATCTGTAGGAGCGAGCCTGCTCGCGATTGTTGTCAAACTTCCACATCGCGAGCAGGCTCGCTTCTACGGGATTGCCACCACAGCGCTATGTGCTTATTGCCAGTCCATGATGCTGAGGCCTCTCAAGATTGTAATGGGCGGACGTGTCTTGCCGCAAGGCGAGGGTTGGCGATTTTTAGCGGGTTGATTGTGTCTTTCTTGCGGCCACCCCTACGAAGTTGTTATTAGCGACATTGCCACAGCTTTATTACAATAAGTCTTCACTTCTCCCGTTGGGCGCCATCATTGTGATAACACCTCGTTCCGCCATCGCGTATCTGGCACTGCTGGCAGGTATTTTTCACTTTTTCCCTGGCGCAAAAAGTGTTGGCGCCATCGCTGTGGTCTGGGTGATTGCCCTGGAGTGGGGTTATCTGCGCACGGTGCCCAGGATTGTGTTTGTGGCTGCGGGTGTGGCCGCCGGCTATGCCCTGTGGCGCGATGGGGGAATGCTCTCAATCGCCACGGCGAATATGCTGGCGCTGACGTCGCTGATTTTGTCGGTAACCTTATTGTCTTCGGTGCTGGGGCGCACCAGGGATTTGCAGCGCATCTCCGTCAGCCTCTTTCAGGGTAAACCGGCTCAGCGTTATCTTAGTTTGGCACTGGGCACCACATTGCTGGCCATTCCCATCAATGTGGGTTCTGTGGGGGTGATTGGCAGTCTGGTGGCGGAGCGCATTCGTCGCAATGGCGATTCACCGGCAACCCGCAATGCCACCCGTGCGGTGCTCCGCGGTTTTGGCGCGGCACCCATTTTCTCGCCGTTGTCGATTTCCCTGGTAATGACCCTGACCCTGCTGCCGGGTCTCGGTAGTTTGCAGTTGTTGGCCTGGGCGATTCCCTCCGCACTGCTGATTTCTCTGGCTGGATTGCTGTGGCGAGAACCTGAAGCTGAGGCCGCCATGGGGGCGGGCGAAGATGTGGCCGGTTGGGGGGGGTGGCTGCGGTTTGCCCTCATTATCGTGGTTATCTGTATCGGTGTTTTTGTCGCTAGTCACTGGTTTGCCTTGAGTTACGCCTATGCGGTTGCCCTCAGCTGTTTGGCCGTGGTGTTGGCTGGCCATGTGATTGCCCGAGCGAAACAAAAAGCGGCGCCACTACCCGATCTCTCCCACGTGGGCAACGAGCTGGCGATTGTCGGCGGTTCCGCCTTTATCGGCGCTATTATCAGTGGCGGCATTATCAACAGCGTTGGCGGCGATATTAGTGTCAATTTCTGGGCGTGGCCGCTGATTGCCGCTGCGGTGCCCTGGCTGTTTTTTGCCCTTGGCCTGGTGGGCGTCAATCCCATTCTCACCGGCACCATTGTCGCGGGCATTTTTGGCACTCTCTGGCCGACAGCGGGTTTGTTGGGGTTGGGTATTGGTATTGTCACGGGCTGGGGCATTACCGCCTTTGGCACACCCTACGCTGCCAATGCCTTATTGATGGAGCGGTTGAGTGGTTATTCGGCACAGGAGGCATCCTGGCGCTGGAACAAGGCTATGTCGTTTTTTACGCTGATCTTCGCCAGTCTGCTGGCAGCGATTCTGACTCTGGCGGGTATCTGGGGTTAAGCAGTGCTGCTGTCAGTAGCGCTTAATTGAGCCAGCCAAAGCGGAACAACACCCCGGTAACAACAAAAAGCACGGCAATAATGGTCACGGGCACTATATGAAATGCCAGTGATTTCAGGTTTGCAGGGGATAGCTTGGGAATAATGCGCAAGCGGGCGTCGGCGGCCAGAACAGCGGTGAGGCCGAGCAGCCCGAGCTTGATCCACAACAGTCTGGCAACGGGGTTGTCGAGGTTGAGCAGTGCCGAGTGGTCGGCAACCATTCTGTTCACCAGCCATAATCCTGTGGCAATTTGAATCAGCAATGCGGGAATGCCAATTTTTTCGTAGCAGGATTCAAAGGTTTGAATAAAGGCCAGATCCCTGTTTTTAAGTACGGCGGGAAGAATGGTCAGGGCGAGCACCAAATGCCCGCCCGTCCACACTGTGGCGGCCAATACATGCAATAAAATGATCAAATCGTACATAATTTCTCTGAAATGATTGTTGTCGATTGTTGATGTTAAGCCATGGTAGCACAGTGGTTAGTGGGGCTGATTAACCCCGCGATGGTATGCCAGGTCTCCTATGTCAATTGGCAAATTATTGGCCAATCATAGCACCTGTTGGTTAATTTTCAGGAAGCATCTGGGGATTCCAAACCACTTCCCAAAGGTGCTGATCTGGGTCTTGAAAATAGCCGGCGTAGCCTCCCCAGAAGGTTTCCTGGGCAGGTTTGACGACGGTGGCGCCAGCGGCTTTGACATCGGCCATGACTTTATCCACTTCCTCCCTTGAAGCCACATTGTGGCCAAGGGTAAATTCCGTTGCCGATATTGCCCCTTTGGCCAGGCCGCTATCCTGGCTGATGCTGGCTCGTGGCCAAAGAGCCAGCTTAAACCCGCCATTGAGGTCAAAAAAGGCGACAGCGCCCTGGTCGAACTCGGCGCCGATGATTCCCTCCGTGCTAAAACCCAGGCCGTCCCGGTAAAACGCAACCGCTTTGTCGAGGTTGTCGACACCCAGGGTCAAGACAGAGATGCGCGGCTTCATGATTTAGCTCCTTGATTATGCTTGAGTTATTTTCTGGGAATGGCAATATGAAAAATCATGATGAATAGCTCATAAAAATAAAAAACAGAAAATGTATAGATTCTCTTGCTTTCCCCGTCAAACACTGTATTGTGGCAGCCAGCTTGAAAGAAAGACTTTAGTTTAAAACCTCCGCTCGTCGTAATTGTTTTACATACCACGTCCTGAAGATTCTAAGTTCCAGCCTCCTCTCCAGCTTTATCAGCCCACAAGGGCTATTACTTTTTATATCTCAGGATACATATTATGTCTAATACAGTTACCGGAACCGTTAAATGGTTCAACGAAGCAAAAGGTTTTGGTTTTATTGAGCAGCAATCCGGCCCCGATGTGTTCGCACATTTCAGCGCCATCAGCAGCTCAGGATTTAAAACCCTTGCCGAAGGCCAGAAAGTTCAGTTTACCGTGACCCAAGGCCAAAAAGGCCCACAAGCTGAAAATATTACCGCGATCTAGTTATTTGCGCCTTATGGCGTAGCAACAGATTGAAAAAAGGCTAATCGAAAGATTGGCCTTTTTTATTGCCGGGTAATAAGTGTCAGAAAAATAAATTCAGCAAGCCTTCGCCAACAATTGAGGGTTTGGCTCGTCACGCGGAGGAGCCTGCCCTGCAGGCGAAATTGTTTGAAGTGCCGTGTGTACAGGGCTCAAATAGTTAAACGAACACTTTCCTTAGTCTCTTTCCCCGTCACAATCAGGGGTTAGGCGCCGTTGTTTTTGATTTTGTCATTTGAGGCGGGTAGCGCCACCACGCCCAAACGACAGCCAAACCAAAGCCTGTGTAGACCAGGGCAAAGACCCAAAGCGGCGCCTCGTAGTACAGCAACCGTTGAAGCCAATACTCGATAAAACTACTTTCATAGATGGCAACTCCTGCGCTCTGGCGAAGCCAGGATTCAAGAATCGTCAGTGGACAGTACTGCCCCAGCCAGGCCTGAAGAGCCACCACGCCAATGGCCACAACATGAGCCAGGCGCCACCAAAATATATTCGCCCAGAACCAGCCGAGTTTGTTGCCAATAACGATGGCCGGTAGCCCCAAAGCCACGAACAAAACAACGCCAAAGTGCAGAATAAGCACTGCATCGGCAAGAATTTGGTAGAAAAACGCCGTCATCCCCGCAAACCCTGATGCAGCTGTGGAGTAACAAACTTTTCCATCGGAAAACCCCTGTTGTTTCAATCGGCGTATTTTTTTAAAAATAGTTGATCGCCCTGTTTGCGGCAATCAAATGCTGAACTCTCACGGTGTATTGCGCTACCGCTTTCGTCGCTTCATTGCGCACCACAACGGCAGCCTTAACGCAGCGCCATAAAATCTCAATATTGCGAATATTAGGGTATATCATTCAACGCGGCGCCTCGAACTGCTGGGTATTGGCAACTGTTCGATACAGGACGCCCGTTAACACCCAGGATAATCGATACGAGAAAAATCCAAGAATCAAGCCTTCGCCTGCAGGGCAGGTTCCTACGCTTGCGGGTTTGATTCATCTGCCGTAGGAGCCTGCCCCGCAGGCGAAAATGTTTCAAGGGCAAAGGTGGAAAAGGGTCGGTACCCTGGCTGCTTATGGCGTTAATTCATAAATCAAAGACCTGATCCGAATGGCACTTACTTAAGCGGCCATTTCCGCCTGCGCGGGAATGACGAAAATCCTGGCTTTGGTGCTAAGTCAGTGCCATTGAGACCTGATCCTCTTCTCCGTGATCCAGCTTCCCAGTTTTTGAGAGCTGGGCAAGGCGATGAAATTTCTGGCCAACCCAGAATTATTTGATCAATAAACAGCCAATCCTCGCTCTTTTCTGTTATCTGCAGGCCGGCACAGGGCCATCACCTTGTCCGTCCTGAATGTTATGATTGCCCGGATCATTCCGGGAGCCAAGATGAACAAAATACCCCATACCGTTGTATACCCCAAAAATACCCTTAATTTGCTGTCCCGCGCTGAAATTCATGGGCTTGCCACCAGTCGTCAGGATGTCGCCAAGCTGTTTCGCGACTGCGCCCTGGCGATTTTAAATACCGATAGCGATCAGGATGATGCGGCAAAAATTCTCGCGGAGTTTGCGGATTTTGATATTCAGATTAAAGCTCAGCCTCGCGGCTTGAAGTTGGAAATTCACAACGCACCGAGCCAGTCGTTTGTGGATGGCCATATTATTCGCGGTATTCAGGAGCATCTGTTTTCTGCCCTGCGGGACATTGTCTATGTGGATTACAAGCTGAGGGATTGCCACGCCGATGGCGAGCAGTGGGCGGTTGATATTACCAGTGAGGTGTTTCAGATTTTGCGCAATGCCCGCGTTGTCAATCCGGGGGTGATCCCCAATGTGGTGGTGTGCTGGGGCGGTCACGCCATTCCCCGCGGTGAATACGATTATTCCAAGCTGGTGGGTTTTGAAATGGGCCTGAGGGGTATGGATATCGTCACTGGTTGCGGCATTGGTGCCATGAAAGGGCCCATGAAGGGGGCGGCCATTGGTCACGCCAAGCAGCAGATTCGCCATGGCCGCTATATAGGTATCAGCGAGCCGGGCATTATTGCCTCGGAATCACCCAACGCCATTGTCAATGAGCTGGTGATTATGCCGGATATCGAGAAGCGCCTGGAGGCGTTTGTGCGCCTCGCCCACGGTATTGTGGTGTTTCCCGGTGGTGCAGGCACCCTTGAGGAAATTCTCTATTTGCTGAGTATTTTGCTCCACCCCGAGAATACGCAAAAAGTGCCCCTGGTGTTTGCGGGGCCCGAGTCCTGCCGCGACTATTTTCAGGCGGTTGATCGTTTTATTGCCACCTGTCTTGGCGAAGAAGCCACGGGACTTTACCGTATTGTTATCGGCAACCCCGACGAAGTGGCGCGGTTGATGAAGCAGGGGGTTAGCCAGGTTCACGAGCAGCGCAAGCAGGGGCAGGAGGCCTATTATTTCAACTGGAGTCTGCATATAGACCCACAACTGCAAACGCCCTTTGTACCCACCCATGACAATATGGCGGGTTTGCGCCTCGACCCCGCTATGCCCAGGCATGAACTGGCCGCCCAGTTGCGGGCGGCGTTTTCCGGCATTGTTGCTGGCAACGTCAAGGCTTTCGGTATTGAGCAGGTCAACCGGTTTGGCCCTTATAAAATCAGTGGCGACGCCAATATTATGAAGGCCATGGACGAGCTGTTAATGATTTTTGTCGAACAGGGCAGAATGAAGTTGGGCACAGGATTGGCGGATTACCAGCCCTGTTATCAGCTGGTTTGATGGCGGAAGAGGGCGCGGGAATGGCTGGTTCACCGCGCCCGTCGATCTCAGTGGTCGTGGCGGGTGATTTTGTCGAGCACACCCATAAGCACTGCGGAAATCACAAAGGTCAGGTGAATAACGACGTACCAGAGGAGCTTGTCGTTATCGATTTGCGGCGCATTCATAAAAATTTTCAGCAGATGAATGGATGAAATGGCGACAATCGAGGCGGCAACCTTGTTTTTGAGGCTGGCGGTGTCGAGTTTGCCGAGCCAGTTGAGTTTGTCCTGTGAGTCGTCGAGATCGAGCTGGGAGACAAAGTTTTCGTAGCCGGAAAACATCACCATGACAATAAGGCCGCCCACCAGGGAGATGTCCACCAGGGACAGCACCAGGAGAACGAGATCCATCTCCGAAACGGTGAACAGATTGGGCAGAACATGAAAAAGCTCCATGAAAAATTTGACGCCCAGGGCAAAGAGGGCAACGCTCAGTCCCAGATAGATTGGCGCCAGCAACCAGCGGGTGGCGTACATGGATTTTTCAAAAATGCGTTCCATCATAAATGCAATACCTGTGGCAAATAAGGCTAGCGTGGAGGGTAGATTCGGCGGCTATTTTAACCAAGTCGACGCAAGGACGCGACCATTGTCCCCGCTCTTGTTCTGCCAAAAGCACTGATTTGTCACAGGCAATTTTTGTCTGAGCTGGTATCATCCCGTCAAGCCAGTGTGTTTTTATTTTTCAGGATTTTCATGAGACGACTTTTACTGCCCATCGCCGCCCTGTTGCTGTCCGATGCCCTGTTGCTGATTGGCCACGGTATTCAGGTGACGCTGCTGCCGTTGCGGGCAGAGCTTGAGGGCTTTTCCTCCGGGGAAGTGGCGCTGACCGGCTCCACCTATTTCATCGGTTTTGTTTTGGGCTGTCTGGTAACCCCAAAAATGGTGCGCCGGGTTGGCCATATTCGCTCGTTTGCCGTTTTGGCGGCGCTGTTCTCCGCCACCGTGCTGATGTTTCATGGCCTGCCGTATTTCGAACCCTGGCTGGCGCTGCGCTTTGTGGTGGGCTGCTGTATTTCCGGCCTTTATATGATTATCGAGAGCTGGCTCAATGACCGCACCACCAAGGAAACCCGAGGCTCAGTGCTGTCGCTTTACACGGTGATCAACCTCTCCATGATGGTGGTTGGTCAGCAATTGCTCAATCTTGCCGATGTGTCCGGGGCAACGCTGTTTGGCATTGCCGCCATTCTCCTGTCGCTGGCGATTGTTCCCGTATCCCTCACCGTTACCCTGGCGCCTGCGCCCATTGAACCGGTGCGCCTCAATTTTGTGCGAGTCTGGGAAATTTCCCACGTCGCCATTCTCGGCGCCTGCGCCACCGGGCTGGTCACCGGCGCGTTTTGGTCGCTGGGGCCGGTTTTTGCCCGTGGCGTGGGCATGGAAACATCATCATTAACCCTGTTTATGAGCGCTGTGGTGATGGGCGGGGCACTGTTTCAGCTACCGCTGGGGAGAATTTCCGACAGGGTCGACCGACGCATCGTACTACTGTTTTCGTCATTGATCGGCGCGATTGTGTCGGTGCTGATTGTGCTGTTTTCAACGCACACGCAATTGTTGCTGGTGCTGGCGTTGCTTTGGGGTGGCATGGTGATGACCCAGTATTCCATTTGCCTTGCCCATGCTGCCGACAACGCCCAATCCCACGAATTTGTCTTGGTGGGCAGCTGTATTCTGATGCTCTTCGGCATCAGCTCGGCGGTGGGTGGTCCTCTGGCATCCCTGTATATGGAATTTCTTGGCGCTGTGGGTCTGTTTATTCACGCCGCCCTTTGCCTGGTGATTTTTGCTGTGGCCATTGCCATTCGCCGCACCCAGCATGTCATTCCCGTGCTCGATGAAACCGAACCCTTTCGAGTGGTGGCAGATACGGCGACCCCGGCGGCATTTGCCCTCGATCCGAGAACGGAAGCGGATCAGTGGGAAAGCAAAAATCCCCTGGAAGAGGAATCCGACAGGGATAATCCTGCGCTTTAACTCGTAAATCATCCCTTGCAGGGCAAGCTCCTCCAGCAAAAATTACCATTGGTTATTCCAGGAGCGAGTCCAGCTCAGGATATTGGCTTATCCCTTAAGTTGGGTCTCCTGACGGTTCAACTGCTGCAATGCCATGGTGGCGGCGCTGGTGCGGTTTTCCACGCCGAGCTTTTTAAACGCCTGTTCCAGGTGTTTGTTGATGGTTCTGGAGCTGGTGGACAGAATCATGCCAATTTCCCCGTTGCTGTCGCTTTTGTTGGGTCACAGAGCACTTCAGCGAACAAGGAGGCAGTTTTATTGTTAATGACGGCGATGTTCTCTGTTAAAATTCCGCCCTGTTTCAGCCACTGACAGCCCCGCTGCCTACCTACGTGACTCTCGAAACAGATGAGGGTTAAAGACCGCTCAGGGAGTTATTATTCAATCGCTATTTCGCCGCCCCTGGAACCCTGAATCTCTGGGCGCCCGCTATATGTTGCTCAGTGCCCTGGCGTTTGCCTTTATGGGCGTGTGTGTGAAACTCGCGGGTGCCGAGGGTATTCCGGTACTGGAAATTATTGCCGCCCGCGCCCTGGTGTCGCTGGTGCTGAGTTACGCGGATGTCAAACGCAAGGGTATTGCCCTGTTTGGCACCCACCGCATATTGTTGTTTTGCCGTGGCGCTGTGGGTTTTGCCGCGCTGGTGGGCACCTACTATGCCCTGGTGCATTTGCCGTTTGCCGAGGCCACTGTGTTGCAGTATTTGCATCCAATGTTTACGGCGGTATTGGCATTGCTGTTGCTGAATGAGCGGCCAACGGCGCCGACTCTGGGTTGTATTGCTCTCAGCTTTGTCGGGCTTGTTGTCATGGTGAGGCCGGGTTTTCTTTTTGGTGATGGCGCGGCGGATTACGATACCCTGGCGGTGACCTTTGGTATTGCCGGTGCGTTTGGCGCAGGCCTGGCCTATACCCTGGTGCGCAAGCTGAGCACCCTTGAAGACCCGTCGGTAATTGTGTTTTATTTCCCCCTGGTCTGCCTGCCCGCAACCATTTTACTGCTGGGGGACGGCATGGTAATGCCCCAGGGCTGGACATGGCTGTGGCTACTGTTTGTCGGACTATTCACCCATGTGGGACAGGTGACGCTGACCAGAGCCATGCAGGTGGAAACCGCCAGTCGCGCCGGCAGTTTTTCCTACGCTCAGGTGGTCTTTGCCACACTTTTGGGAGTGTGGGTGTTTGCTGAAGTGCCTGGCGTATGGACGCTGGTGGGCGGTTTGTTGATTATGCTCGGCGCCCTGGTGAATATTCTCTGGAAAAGCAAGCCACAGTAAATTTTTCTTTTTTGATCAGGGTTTTTTATGCGCTTAATACATGAGTTCACAGCCAGCCAGGTTGAAAGCCTGCATCAGCTCTACCAGGGCGAGTGGTGGTCTCGAGGCCGCACTCTTGAAGAAACACAGCAATGTATCAACAGCAGCAGTCTTTGTTTTGGTTTGGTCGACGACGGCGACGATTTGCAGGCCTTTGCCCGCGTACTTACCGATTCCATATTTAAAGCGCTGATCTTCGATGTCATCGTTGCTCCCGGTCACCGCAAAAGCGGGTACGGCGACAGGCTGATTCAGTGCATTCGCGAACACCCATCTCTATATCGAGTGAAGCATTTTGAGCTCTATTGCCTTGATGATAAGGTGCCGTTTTACCAGCGCCTGGGTTTTTCCACCGATGTCGGCGGTATGCAGCTGATGCGCTTGAGTACGAGGGCCTGTTAACACTCATTGGATTGCCACTGTTGTGACTAAAAAAGCGTCAATTTAGACGCGAGGAGAGAATTTAGTGGTTCTAAATGACGACAAGCAACGACAAGTGACGCTTTTTTAGCCGCAACCCGAAGGGCTGGGATCATTTTTGCCCCCAGCGTTGTTGTCATTCCCTTATTTAGAATGACTAAACCGCGCTCATTCCGCCGCGCTGGAAACAAAAATGATCTCTAGCAGTGATAATCCAATGAGTGTTAATAGACCCTATATAAAAATCGCCGCTGCTGGTTATTCGGCAATGGCGACGGGCATTTCCTGGCGCTGTTTGACGGGTTTGATCAAAAACAACAGCAATAATGATGCAGTTGCCAGCCACTGAATAATGGTGAAATCTGTAATATAGGCCTGCATCACCGCCTGGCGCGTCACTTCCTGGTTGAGAAGCATGGCGCCTGCGGGATTGCTCCAGTCCCACGGGGGTGGAAAGCTGAGCCAGTACTGAAATGGGGTGACGGATTCGCCGAGGCGAGCGTGGTAGGCCTGCCCATTGCGCGCCAGCAGGGTAAACAGAATGGAAATGCCGAGGCTGCCGGCAATGCTGCGGGACAATCCGGAAATGGCGGTGGCGTCAGATTTCAGGTTTGGCGCCAGCGAACTGAACATCAGAATATTGGTGGGCAGGTAACCGAGGGACAGCCCCATTCCCTGAATAAATCCTGAAATGACGATCTCTCTCATGCCGACTTCCAGGTTGAATTCCGCCATCATGGCCACAGAGTAGGCCATGAAAATAAAACCGGCGCCGATGAACAGTCGCGGATCCAGGCGATGGCCAAGGCGGTTGATAATAATAATGCCCGCCAGAGTGCCGATTCCTCTGGGCATCAACAACATGCCAGAGGTGAATACCGGATAACCGAGAAGGCTTTGCAGGAACCCCGGCAGCAATGCCAGGCAGGAAAAAAGCACAATGCAATTGACGAAAATAAAAATAGTGCCAATGGCAAAATTGCGGTCGAGAAAGCAGTCGAGACGAATATAGGGGGATTTGCTGCCGCCGATGTAGGCAAAAAACATCAGGGCAAAGACCGCCGCCAAAGAACCTTCGAGAATAATTTCCCAGGAGTTGAACCAGCCTTGGCTTTCGCCGCGGTCAAACATCAATTGCAACGCGGCTATGGCCAGGCTGAGGAAGGCAAAGCCGGTGAAATCCATGCGCCGTGTTTTGTTGAGCGGTGTTTGTGGCGTGACCATGATCATACCGACAACCACAAGTAACCCCAGTGGCAGATTGATTAAAAATACCCAGCGCCAGTTAAAAAACTCGGTCAGATAGCCCCCCAGGGTGGGGCCGAGTATGGGGCCGATAATGGTGCCCAACGCCCAGGTACTGAGCGCCTTGGTGTATTGGGACGGCGGATAGATATCGAGAATCAGCGATTGCCCGGCGGGAAGAATAAAGGCGCCGGACATTCCCTGAAGAAAACGAAACAGTACCAATTGTTCCAGGTTTTGTGCCAGGCCGCAGAGTGCAGAGGTGAGGGTGAAAAAGAAGACTGCTGGAATCAGTACCGCTCTTTGGCCGAAGCGATCGCAGAGAAAACCGGTGAGGGGCATAAAAATGGCGGTGGCGACAATAAAGGATGTCAGCACCCAGGCGAGCTGATCCTGGGTGGTGGCCATGGCGCCCTGAATATGGGGAAGGGCGACATTGGCGATGGTGGCGTCCAGGGTCGTCAGCACTGTCGACATGGAAATCAGAAACAGATTCCATTTGCGGGCGCTGTCGCTAACCGGAACCCGAACAATTTCCGCGGTCAATGGTAGGTTCCGGTGTCAATTTCCACTTCCGCCGTCATGCCTTTGACGAGTAGGGGGTCGCCCTCGCGGGGCTCTATGCTGATTCGCACCGGAATTCGCTGAGTAATTTTGACCCAGTTGCCAGTGGCGTTTTGTGGCGGAAGAATGGCGTACTCGGCACCGGTGGCGGGGCTGATGCTTTCGACTTTGCCACGCCATTCATGGTTGGGGTAAGTATCAATTTTAATGGTGGCGGGCATTCCAGGAACAACTTTGGTCAACTGGGTTTCCATGTAGTTGGCTTCCACCCAGCGCTTGCCGGAACTGACCACCGTCATCACCGCTTTACCGGTCTCAACATATTGTCCAGCATTGGGTGTTTTTGCGGCAACGCCGCTCAGTGGCGACAGCACATGGGTATGCTCAAGATCAAGCTGCGCCTGGCGAAGTTCCGCAAGGGCGGTGAGGTAGCGGGGGTGCTGCTCAGTTACAAGATCAGGATTGCCCTGCAGCGCGGCCAGCAGTCGCTTCAAATCCTCCTTAATCACTTTAATGGTTTGCCGGGCTACCTGGCGTTCGTGGGCGGATCGGTCGAGCTGACTTTCGGAGTTCATGCCTTTTTGCGCCAGCCGCGACTGGCGCTCGTGTTCACTGGTGGCGAAATGCAAATTCTCTTCCGCCAGTATCAATTCTTCCTTTTTGAGCAAATAGGCCGCTCGCTGGGTTTCCACTTCAATACGAATACTTTCCAATGCGGCTTCGAGGCCTTCGATAGCGGCCACAAATGTTGATGAATGGATGCGGAAGAGTTCATCGCCAGCGTTAATTTTTTGATTTTCCCGCACCATGACCTCGGCTATCAGACCGGATACTTCCGGGCTGATATGGGTTTGTGTCGCCTTGACGTAGGCGTTGTCGGTTGCGATATAGCGGCCACTATAGGCCCACAGAACGGCAATAATAAGCGCGGCAAATAGCGGGATGCCGTAGATCAATATGCGGCGATTTCGTTGTGTCATCCTTTGCCTCCACAGCAACATCAGCCAGCGGGCTGGCAGGGGGTAATTTAAAGATCAGACAGGTTGTCCTTGACGATCACTAAAAGACTGAGCAGCTCCTGGCGCTGGCTTTTGCTCATGCCTTTTGTCGCTGTCGCCATAACATCCTTTGAGCACTCGCTGGCAATCCCCAGTATGGGTGCAGCTTTTGCAGTGAGGAAAAGCTTTACCGCGCGGCGGTCGTTGGGGTCGGGGTGGCGCTCCACCCAGCCGCCAGCCTCCATGCGATCCATCAGCCGCGCCAGGGAAATAGGCTGAATTTCAAGAAGTTCAGCGATGGCTTTCTGGGATGCGCCGGGGTTGGCGGACAGTACCAAAATGGCTCGCCACTGGGTTTGAGTGAAACCGTATTCGGATATCCGCTGGTCGAATCGGCGGCGCATCAGACGGGCGATGTCTGTAACGAGAAACCCCAAGGGAGAGGGTTTGTGGGCTTTGATGGTCATGGCGTTCAACAGGGATATGTAATTACATAATCATTATAAGCATGCTCATGATAGCTATGAAAGGATCGAGGGTAAAAAAAGCCGATTTCCATCAATGGCAGATCAGGGTATATCAGGCTGGCAATTGCACCGGGACAGGCTCAAATCCATGGATCCCAGAGCGAAAATTCAGACAATAGGCAGCATCGAGGCTTATCTGGTGATCACTGCCGACGGTTCTTTTCAGTGAAGCATTACTGGGTAGGGCGGCAGGCGTTGAGGCCAATACGCACTGCCGGCTTTCGAAATGGTGGAAAGGCGAGAGCGGCCCCAGGTTTTAATCTTGAGGGATGTTCGTACTCTCCCCGACGATTAATGTCGAGGGGTTGTAGCCCGGAGGTTTGTCGCCCACGGTGCTGGCGCCAACCATGGGTGCCTGCATGATGGGTTCGAAATAGTTGTAGGGGTAGGGGAGTTCTACAGCACTGGTGGCGTCCAGTCTGGCAACCAGCTCTTCAGGAATGGCAAAGTCGAGAGCCTGTAAATTGTCGTTCAGTTGCGCGAGTTTGGTGGCGCCAACAATCACTGTGGCGACGCCAGGGCGATTGGCCGCCCAGTTGATGGCGATCTGAGACATGCTGCGCCCCAGTTCCCTGGCGATATTTTCCACTTCGGCAACGATGGCAAAGTTGCGGGCGCTGAATTCCGCGAATGCCGGATGTTTGACGTCCTGAAGGCGACCCTGGCCAAATTTTCCGGTCTCGGATGGTTTGTATTTGCCTGATAGCAGGCCGCCGCCAAGGGGACTCCACGCCATAATTCCCATGCCGTACTGGGTGCCGAGGGCAACATATTCAGCTTCGATGTTGCGATTGGTGAGGGAATAGGCCATTTGCAATGCGGCAATGGGCTCGCTGCCGCGAAATTCGGCGATGGTTTGCGCGCGGCTGGCGTACCATGAGGGCACGTTGGATAATCCCGCATAGCGAATCTTGCCGGCGCGCACCAGGTCTTCAAAGGTGCGCATGACCTCTTCAACCGGAGTGATTTTGTCCCAGTTGTGAAGCAAGTAGAGATCGATATAGTCAGTTTTGAGGCGTATCAGTGAGGCGTCAACGGCGCGCATGATATTTTTTCGGCCATTGCCACCGCTGTTGGGGTTGGCCGGATCGGTGTTAAAGCTGAATTTGGTGGTAACAATGACCTGGTCGCGGAGGTTGCGTTCCTTGATGAATTCCCCTACCCATTGCTCGCTGACACCGCCGGTATACATGTCGGCGGTATCGAGTAAATTGCCGCCGCTATCGATGTAGCGATTAAAAATGGCTCGAGCGGTGTCCTGGTCAGAGCCCCAGCCCCATTCTGTGCCAAAGGTCATGGTGCCAAGGGAGAGGCGGCTGACTCTGAGGCCGGAGTGGCCGAGGCTGTAGTATTGGTGTTGGGGCATGGTATTTTCCTTTTTTTACATTTGAGTCGGTATACATGATGGCGATGCCGACAGTGGCAGTAAGGCCATAACCCTGCCGGGGTGGCAGGGTGGGGGGATAACAAGAGTTTTGGCGTTGTTGGCTGGCGTTGGCTGCGGAGATTATTCCTGATTGCCCATGCCCTGTTCCATACCCTTTAAAAATTCGCCCATTTTCTTGCCGGCCTCGTCGGGAGGAAGATTTTCGTAATCTTCGAGCATGGTGCCCATTTCTTCCATGCGATCCGCCATTTTTCGGGAGGCGTATTCGCTGCTGATGTTGGAAATAATCAGCAGGACGGCGAGAATGCCAAAAACCAAGGTGGCGGTTTTGCGCTCGCGGCCATGAACGGCGACGCTGGCTTCAATCATTAAATAGCTGCCCCAGATGACGCCGATGATGCTGCCGATATAGGGGATTATGGCGAGGATGGCGATTACTGGATAAATGGCGGTGGCGGCGGCAAAACAACGAAAAGCAACCTCGTAATTTTGCTCCGAGCCCATGAGTTTCCAGATGACAAAAAGAATCGCCGAGCCGATAAAGGCTCCGATGAGTGCAGCGATGGGAACAAAGATAACAGCGCCAATGCCTGCGGCCAGCATGCCCGCCGCAGAGCCAAAAAACGACAAAATGGCTGTGATAACCCCCATGGCAACGGCCATTACCAGAATGAAGATAAGGGGGTTGGTCAGGCCGCCACTTTTGGGCATGCCCTGAAAGTAGGTGGTGGGAGCGGTAATCACCAGCTTGGCTTCGGCAATTACCTTGTTGATGTCAAACGTATTCTGTTCAGTCATATTCCTTCTCGCTGTGTTTGATCCGTTATAAAGCCGAATGTCCTTCGACCACTGAATGATAGCGTGTTTTTGCCATATGTATAGTGACTTTTACCGCCCTTTGTTTTTGCGCACAGTTAATGCGGCTGGAGTTGTTTTGGGTGCATCTTGCAGTGCTCGTCACGGCCAGTTGTGATTAAAGTTTTATAAGATGCTTTAGGGAGACTCTGATTAGTTCTGTTTTCGTCACTCCCGCTTGGGCGGGAGCCCAGAAAAATCAAGGGATTATAGATTCCCGTCTGCGCGGGAATGACATTAACCAGAATTTCCTTAGGTCACTTTGGCTGATATTGAAAATGGCACATATTATGCTTATTCCTTAAGTGCCGAGCTGTTTTGAAATTTAGGAGTAAACAATGGATACAGGTATTCTGTGTAACAAAGAAATGGTTGATTTGCTGATGAGGGTAAAGCGTCACACCAAGGCTAATCACAACATAACCCTGAATATGTCTGATCGGGATTTGATGGTCAAACTGGTGGATATGGCAGCAATCAAGGACGATCTTTTGCAGGGAATGCTCCAGTATTTTATGGTTCTTGCCGGTGGCGACTGGAGTGCGCGATATGGTCGCGCTGCGAATAGCAAAGCTAAAGAAAATTCCGTCATGGAGTTTGCCCAGAAAGTGAAGGACTCTCTTCTCAAAGACAGCGGTACTTTGTCGTCTGCAGTTATGGCGCAACCGACACCGGCCTCTGCCAAGGTCAGGTATTACCGAGGTCAACCTATAATACGGTTAACCCGGCAACGGTGCAATTAATCCGCTGGGGTTGTCGGCAACAGCCCCACAGCTTTGGTGATGCTGGCGCGGCGACATTCTCTTTCTGTGGCGTTGGCGCGCAATTGTTCTTGCTTTGGCGGTGGTTTTTAATGGAGTATTCAGGCTCTTAGAAAACCGGGGCAGTACCCATGCTATATCCCAAATCCTTTGTTATTGGCGGTGTCGCTGGCCGCCCGGTGGCGCTCAATCTGGCGATGGCCAATCGCCACGGTCTTGTCGCCGGAGCTACGGGTACAGGCAAAACCGTGACATTACAGGTGCTTGCAGAAGGGTTCTCCCGCGCTGGCGTACCCGTATTTATGGCCGATGTTAAGGGTGATCTCTCTGGCATGGCCGCCCCTGGCAAGCCCCATAAAAAAATTGATGAGCGTCTGCAAGCGATTCCTGTTCCCGATTATCGCCAGCGTGCTTACCCGGTGGTGTTTTGGGATCTGTTTGGTGACCAGGGGCATCCCGTGCGCACCACTCTGTCTGAGTTTGGGCCTCTGTTGCTTGCCGACTTTCTCGACCTTAACCAGACGCAAATGGGTGTTCTTTACACAGCTTTCAAAGTTGCCGACGATCAGGGGCTGTTGCTACTCGATATGAAAGATTTGCAGGCAATGCTGGCCTGGATGAAAGAGGAGCGCAAGTCTCTGGAGACAGACTATGGCGGCGTCAGCGCCGCCAGCATTGCCGCGATTCAACGCAATGTGCTGATGCTGGAAGAACAGGGCGGCGCCGAGTTTTTCGGTGAACCGGCGCTGGATCTTTTTGATTTCATCAAAAATGATTTTAGTGGCAATGGCGTGATCAATATTCTCGATGCCACGCGGCTGATTCACCAGCCCCGACTCTATGGCATTTTTTTGCTGTGGCTGATTTCCGAGTTGTTTGAGCAGTTGCCGGAGGTCGGCGATATGGAAAAACCGAAAATGGTGTTTTTCTTTGATGAAGCCCATCTCCTGTTCGACCGCGCGCCAGCGGTTTTGGTGGAAAAAATTGAACAGGTGGTGCGCCTGATTCGCTCTAAAGGCGTGGGTATCTATTTTATTTCCCAAAGTCCCGCAGATATTCCCGACTCGGTTCTCGGCCAGCTGGGCAACCGCATTCAGCACGCACTGCGCGCATTTACCCCTAAAGACCAAAAAGCGGTGCGGGTGGCGGCGCAGACATTTCGCGCCAATCCCGCTTTTGCTACGGAGAGCGCCATTACCCAGCTGGGGGTGGGTGAAGCGCTGATTTCGGTACTGGATGATAAAGGCTCTCCGACGGTGGTCGAGCGGGCGCTGGTGGCTCCCCCCGAGTCCCGTATTGGCCCCCTGGACGCCGCCGAAAGACAGGAGGTGTTGAGTCGTTCTCCCTATAAAGGACGCTATGACCAACCACTCGATCGGGAATCTGCAGCAGAACTGCTCAGCGCAAAAGCCAGACAAAAACTTGTCGACGGGGCGGGGCAAAATGCCAGCGCGAAGTCAAAGCCAGGACAGCAGCAGAGTATCTTTGAGGCCATGGCGAAAAGCGCAGCGCGCTCCATAGGCAGCAGTCTGGGCAGGCAAATTATTCGCGGAATTCTTGGTTCCCTGAGCAAGCGCTGAATCTGGAGTAAAGGGTTATGGATATCTGGGTAGATGCGGATGCCTGTCCGGTGGCAATCCGGGAAATTCTGTTTCGCGCGGCGCTGCGCACAGGCACCAGGCTGACCCTGGTTGCCAACCAGTTTATTGCCACGCCCGGATCTCCCCTGATTCGATCTGTTCAGGTGTCCCAGGGTTTTGATGTTGCTGATAACGAGATTGCCGCCAATGTTCAGCCCGGTGATTTGGTGGTGACCCAGGATATTCCCCTGGCGGCAGAAGTTGTAGCCAAAGGCGCCCATGCCCTCAACCCCAGGGGGGAGTTGTACACCAAAGAGAATATTCGCGCGCGCTTGAATATGCGCGATTTTATGGAAAACCTGCGCGCCAGCGGTGTTCAAACTGGCGGCCCTGCCGTGATGAGCCAGAAGGATCGCCAGTTATTCGCCAATAATCTGGACAGGCTGTTGGCGAAATATGGTTCTTCTGCTGGCTGATTTGAGAATCATACTGTGCGAATCAGGGTTTCACGGAGCTGTTTATAGGCTTGCCAGTTAAAGTTCTCCAAAAAGTCGAGAGCCTGAAAGGCGCCTTCCCGAAATAACCCGGCCTTGTCCTTTTCTTTCATACGAAAGTCGAGCCAATTGTATTGTTGGCAGGGAATCCATTGAATGAGGTGGCGGTAGTCCGGGTTTTTGTGCAGAAAATCATAGTCGAGACAGTGGCGGGACGAATTGAAGATGGCGGCAAACAGCTGCAGGGGGCCTTTGATATCGCGGCGACGGTTGTCGTATTGCAGCTTGACGCCAAAGGTGGGGGCGCTGGGAACGGCGCTGTAATCGTGGAACAGATCTATGGGGAAGTTCGACATGATACCGCCGTCGACAAACAGTCCGTATCTGGGCAGCCCGCCTTTTTCTTTTTTGCTGTCGTAGCCCACGGTCTGCCAGCGTTTTTCGGCGGCGGCATCGCGGGGCAGAGGGCTGATTTTGTAGGGTTCAAAAAAATAGGGGATCGACATGGAGGCGCGCACAAAGGCGGCGGGATTGACCTTGTCCGGCTCGGCATAGTAGAGATGGGCGTGATCAGGAAAAACGATTTTTGATTCTGTCGCCACATCGGCGGCAACAATGGCAAGACGGCTGGCGGCTTTCTCGGGGGTGTCGAGGAGGGCGCCACTGCGCTCCCGCAGGCCGTCTGGCAGGGTGTTCATGCGCTGGCGCAAATCTTTCAGGCAGTGAATATTTTCCGCAGCGAGAATATCCCTGATCCAGGTTTCAAAAGCTCTGCCGGGATTCAGCCCCCAGCGCTCGTTGAGGGTGTCAATGACCTGGGCGGCCTTGAAGGCAAGTTTGATTTTGCCCGAACCCTGAATCCAGCTTTCAATGAAGTCCACAGCGTCGCTGTCGCCGTCGACAAAATCAAAAAAATCCTTGCTGGCAAGCAATTGCAGCAATTTGGGGCTTTTCGCTTGCGCGGGCACATCCAGGGCAGCCACCAGAAGGGCGTTGATGGAGCCCGCCGAGGTGCCGCCAACACCGAGAAAGCGAATACCGGCCTGCTCCAGCGCCCAGGTATAGCCGACCAGTGCTATACCGAGCATGCCGCCGCCCTCCATCACCAGGTCAAC